>Ga0180217_1000159_pt1 | contig 139900 bp, 97 predicted proteins | sample eDN3rd37CBELigOP_FD_128521 | JGI IMG/M metagenome (GOLD analysis project Ga0180217, IMG submission 128521) | Enriched Organic Plus compost microbial communities from Emeryville, California, USA - eDNA 3rd pass 37_C BE-Lig OP (version 2) (version 2) ... | reverse complement strand
TCCTGCAGGAAGTCTATGCCTGGGCGGAGACCCACCCTACGTTCTATTCGCAGACACACACGTTCCGAAAGCTCTATCGACTCGCTTCCTAGCGCTACGCTTGGCGGGTGGAGCTATTTAGGATTCCGCTTCGTAAGCGATATCAACCATGCCGCGACCTCCCTGAAGAGAGTCAGAAGGGAACGAACCCGACCAAGATTATCTTAATGGTTTCTCACACCTTCTCGACAGAGGAAACCTGCGCTGGCAGAAAAGCTTACGAAGCGGCATTTATGACATCAGTTCTAAGTTTACTGTCCCTTTCGTGTATTTCGTGCCTTTCGTGGTTCCCCCTCCCCCCGGAGAACTGTTTGTCAGAACTCCGTCACGACTTCGCCTTTGGCACGGGTCGCGAGGCCCCGGAAGAGGGTGAAGCTGATGTTCTCGCTGATGAAGCGGACGGAGCCGTCGGCGAGGGCGAAGTTGGCTCCCCTTCGTGTCCGCTGATGTTGCCCTGGCGCTACACGAGGAATGTCTCTTTCCCCCAGATTCAGTTTCCGCATGACCAGAGATTTTCGATAGACTTGGGGCTCCGCTTTCAGATGTCCTTCATTCACAAGGTGGCGGGAGGCGCGGAATGCGATTTACCATATGAAGTGGAGGAAGAACCGAGCGAATGAATGAGTTCTTGCTCTCTCCGGCCGCGTCGAGACGAAAGTGTCGATGCTCAATGTCCATGCTGCGATCGTATCGGCATCCTTGAGCGATTTAAGAAGCCCAGTCAGCAACTTCCCGAATGAATATGAATCACGAGTCAGGGCCGTTTGTGTTGAGGGGAAAGGATGCCGAAGCCACCGGAGAACCAGTGGAAACCGGATTTCTTGTCCGGGCAGGTTCGTTCGCCCGGAAGGAGATCGTTCCGTCCGCCCTGGATTCATTGACGCCGATCCGCCAGCGGTTGCTCGCGGAGGGGGTGTTGGCGGACGAAGGAGGTCGGCTGCGGTTCGTGAACGACTATCAATTCCCGTCCCCCAGCAGTGCCGCTGCGGCTATCCTGGGGAGAACCGCCAATGGCTGGATCGAGTGGAAGCAGGAATCGGGCGGAACGTTGAGCGAGATCAGGCGCGTTGCCCGCGCTCCGCAGATGTCCATTCTCGATGAACGGAAGCGGCAGGCAATCATCCTGCGGCGCGAACAACTTCTCAACGAAGGGAAGATCGCGCCGCAGCAACATCTGGACCGCGAATGCCAGCTGTTTCGGGAGCGGTTTGGCCCTTCAGTACTGGCGGGCATGGATGGCGAATCGCTGCTCAGCCTGATGCACGATCACAGTAATCGGGACAGCCTGGTTTACTGGCTGGAGTTCAAGAACGACGAAGAGTTCGACACCTACCGCTTCGGAAGTATTGCCGGTGGAAGCGCGATGAAGTTCCGCATCTTCCGTCGCAAGGAAACGGGCAACTGGCAGGCTGCCGGCAGATCGAATTCTCCCTCCGACATCACGACGGCACAGGCCGTGGAGATTGCGCGAACTCACCGCGATCAACTGGTGAAGGGGGCAGAGCTGCTGGAGATGCTGCCGGAGAATGCAACCGACGAAGACTATGCGCATCTTCAGGAACAGATGGACGAACTGGCTCCCGATGTGAGCCGGCTGGCGTGGGGGCACAAGTATTTCTCTCTGCTGTTTCCCGACAAGCTGGATTGCTTCCACACGGGAGAGATGCAGCGGTTCCATCTGCTGCGTCTCCTGCAACTCCCTCCCGCCGTGGAAGGACGCTACGTGTGTGCGGGCCGATACGTCTCGGTTGCGCAGGAAGCGGGAATTCCCCTGCTTCAGCTTCCCCCGACGCTCAGTGCCGTGCAGGGGCCCTGGCATCGCTACTGGCGAGTCGGCACAACCGACGGAAAGAAGACCTACTGGCAAATGATGCGGGAACGTAACCGAGTGGCTGTCGGCTGGCCGGACCTCGGAGATATTTCCTGGGTCGAAGCGAAGAGTGAATCTCGGGAGAGACTGCGGCAACTGCTGCAGGAACGCTACCCGGGTCAACCGACTACAATCGGGCAAAGTTGTTCCCAGGTGACGCATTTTGTCGCCGGCATGGCGGAAGGAGACATCGTTCTTGCGGCGCGAGGAATGACGATTCTCGGTGTGGGGCGCGTGGTGGGCGAGTACGAATACCACCCAGAGTTCGACTTCCCTCATCAGCGAAAAGTCGAATGGCTGAGTCTCGGTGAATGGGAGTTGCCGGAATCCCGCGAGGGATTGCAGTCCACGGTTCGGCCGATCGGAAAGTATGACGAGAACCTTCTCGCCATCGAACGCCGGATTCAGTCCGCAGACGATGATGGGGGGCCTGTGCCCGATCCGTCGGTAATCGACAAAAGCTCTTTCCGTCTGGCGGGTATTCCAGGACGCATCCAGTCGATTCTGGACCGCAAGGGGCAGGTCATCCTTTATGGTCCCCCGGGCACGGGGAAGACGTATTGGGCGGAGCGGACCGCTCATGACCTTGCCGCGTTCTCTGCCTTTGGAAAGCCATTTGAAGCTCTGGACGAACCCCAGCGGGATGTTGTGCTCGGCCATGGCGGGCAGGCCGGTTTGGTACGCATCTGTTGCTTCCATCCGGCCTACGGCTACGAGGACTTTCTGGAAGGCTTCCGGCCGCAAACAGTCAACGGTCACGTGACCTTTGAGTTACGCGATGGCGTGTTCAAAAGGCTCTGCAAGGATGCAGCCTCTTCGCCCGACAGGAACTTCTATCTGATTGTCGATGAGATCAACCGTGGTGACATCCCGCGCATCTTTGGAGAGCTGCTGACGACACTGGAGAAGGACAAGCGGGGCAAACGCATTGTGCTGCCGTTGAGTCAGGAAGCGTTCGAGGTTCCCCGCAATGTGTTCCTGCTCGGAACGATGAACACGGCCGACCGGTCGATTTCGCTGCTCGATGCCGCACTGAGGCGGCGGTTCGGATTTGTGGAAATGATGCCCGATGGGGCCGTGCTGAAAGAATCAGCCGTGCACGGAATTCCGCTGCGCGCCTGGTTCGAGGCCCTCAATGCCCGGATTCGGGAACACGTCGGCCGCGATGCGCGGAATCTTCAGATCGGTCATTCCTACCTGATGCATTCAGGCAGCCCGCTCAAAGAACTGGCCGCGCTGAAACGGGCTCTGCGAGACGACATCATCCCGTTGCTCGAAGAATACTGCTACGAAGACTTCGGCACGTTGGGAAATATCCTGGGCGAACAGCTGGTGGATGTCGCCTCGGAGCGGATTCGTCACGAACTGTTCGACGAGGGGCAGGAAGAGGCACTCATTCAGGGGCTGCTCACTCCATTTCCAGAGATCGCCACCTCCACGGAAGCGATCACTTCGGAAGAGGGGCAGACCGCTGCGGATGAGGCTGAGGACGAGGAGGATGAGGAATCGTGACCGTCGCTTCGACCTCAATCGTTCTGCCCGAATGGAGCCAGGTCACACCCGAGGAGACAAAGGAGCTTGCCGGACGCTATCTGGACACGTCTCCCGCGACCCGCGTCGTCGTCGAATTGCTCGAGAAGAGAGGTCTGCTGGAGATTCGCGAACTGCGGCGGGGGCTTTCAATCCAGTCGTTTTCGCACGTCGGCAGAGTTCAGGTCGGCGACCTGAGCATCACCGTGCTGCCGAAGATCCAGAGGATGTCCCTGCTCAGTCTCGTGCGCTACGCGTACGAGTTGCGCCGGCTCGATCGAATCTCCGAGTCGATGCTGCCTGCCGCTCAATGCGGCTTCGAGGATCTGCTCATCCGCCAGCTGATTGGAGAAGTCGAGGAGCTGATCTCCCGGGGACTCCGCCGCGCCTATGTGGAAACCCGCGAACGGCTCAGTTCACCACGCGGCCGTATCGATCTGAGGAGAATGGCGCTCGATGGCGGAACTGTCACGGCAACGCTTCCCTGTCAGCATCATCCGCAAACCGAAGACACGCTGCTGAACCGCGTTCTGATGGCCGGATTGAAGCTTGCGGGATCAATGGCGAATGCAGTCGAGCTTCGACGGGAGTGCCGACGGCTCGTGGCGCTCATGGAAGATCAGGTCTCGACTGTTCGACTGGATCGGACGGCACTTGCCCGGGCTGAGCGTCAGATGAATCGCCTCACGACCGCGTATGCCTCGGCACTGTCGATCATCCGGCTGCTGGTTGAAGCGCAGGGGATTGTTCTTGAAGGAGAGTCAACGACGGCGCTGCCCGGATTCCTCTTCAACATGAATGCGTTCTTTCAGGCTCTTCTGTCCCGGTTTCTGCGCGAGAACCTGCCGGGGTATTCTGTCCGTGACGAACGGGGGCTGAAGGGGATGATGCGATACAATCCGCAGTTCAATCCTCAGCGGCGACAGTCGCCGACGCCCCGACCTGACTTCGTCGTTCTTCACCAGGGGAAAGTGGAGACGCTGCTCGATGCGAAGTATCGGGATCTCTGGGAGAAGCCGCTCCCGCGGGACATGCTGTACCAGCTGGCCGTCTATGCGATCAGTGATCGGCAGCGGCTGCAAAGCAGCATCCTCTATCCCACGACAAATCCCCAGGCTCGGGAAGCCCGCATCGATATCTCTGATCCGCACTTCGGCAGACACCTCGGACAGGTGTGCCTTCGCCCGGTGTTCCTGCCGTTCCTCGAACAGACAGTCCATTCCAACACCTTGCGAGCGCGAAAAGCCCGCGCTGACTACGCGCGCCAGCTCGTCTTTGGAAGCGTTTCGAGACCGGGACCGTTGCGTTCATGAACGCCAATTCGCCGCTGGCAACAGGATCGGCGTCCACGAGGGCGAATTGAATGCGGCCAGACACCGCCTGATCCGATGCAGGGCCGATTGAGAATTCAATCGGTATGACTTCAACATGCGTTTGAGCTGGGGCGCGACCGATTCGGCTTCACGTTGCGATCGATCGGCCCTGGTCACGCTGCCTCCTGATCACGAGGCGTCGCTGAGGCGGTCGGCGGGGGTTTCTTCGTGGGCGAGGTTGTGCTGGATGGTTTCCAGGAGTTGCCGCAGGGTTTTCAGTTGCTCGGGGGTCATGCCGCGGGTGGCGCGCAGGCGGACGCGTTCGAGGGCGGCGACGATTTTCCGCCAGACGTTGCGGGCCTTGCGGGTGGGGCGGATGACTTTCTTGCGGCGGTCGGTCGGGCAGGGTTGCCGCTCGATCAGTCCGTCCTGTTCCATCTGATCGAGGATGTGGACGAGGGACGAGGGTTCGAGCAGCATGCGTTCGGCGAGCTCCGCCTGCGTGAGCGTGCCCTCAAACGCGAGCCAGCCGAGCACCTGGTTGTGACGGAACGTGATTCCCTGCGGCGCGAGCTCGGCGATGATGGCGCGGCGATGGTGATGGGCAGTGATTCCGATCCAGTGCCCGGCATTCTGTTGAAAGTTGTAGTTCAGCATGCGTGGCCCTTCGCGAATTCGTTCGAATTCGAATTGTTTTTATTCGAATCTTTCGAATTCTGTTCATCCGCAGGCAGTTCGATGCGTGGCGTAACGCCTTGGGGGAATATGGGTTGCGGTGATTTTGTGCCTGTGTTTTTGGCGTGGTTCCCGACACAAAATGGTTGACAGCCCGGTTTCCCCGCGTTAAGATCCCGCAACTCAAGAGGGGCCGAAGCGTCAGGCGACGGCAGGCCCCGCCGTGAGGACTCCACCGGGACAACCCGCGGGTTGTCGGGGATGAGTACGTGAACAATGGCGTTGGCGCATCGTATCGTACATTTCACCGCAGTGCCACCGCCTGGGGCCGGCGTTCCGCCGCGCGAGTGCCGGGAGAGGAAGCATCTCCTGACGGCACTCCCGTTCGTCGAACACTTCTGTCATCCGCCAATTCTGCGATCTACGGGCCATTCGGGAGAGCTTGCTGCACCCCGTCCACCAAACCGGAGCCCATCGACCGTGCCGGGAAAGCACGGCGTTTCTCTCTTCACCGCCTGACCGGTGAGACATTCCATCCCGCATCCCTTGCTGACCGACTGACCCGCCTGTCGGGCAAGGCTGCGACCCGTCATTCTCTCGCTCGAGAGAGACCGATTCGCCGATTCTTCGAAGACCCAGCGAGGATCGTTTGCCATGGAAGGCATTCTGCTGCTGAGCGGTATGGCCGGCCTGCTGACCGGGCTTGGCCTGTGGGAGTCGCGGCGGTTGCGGCGCGACCGCAACCGCGTGCCGATACGGATTCACGTGAACGGCACCCGCGGCAAATCGAGCGTGACCCGGCTGATCGCCGCGGGCCTGCGCGCCGGAGGCTATCACACCTGTGCCAAGACGACCGGCACGCTCCCGCGATTCATCTGTCCCGACGGGAGCGAAGAACCCATCCCCCGCGCCGGGAGGGCGAACATCCGCGAGCAGGTCGCGGCATTGCGGCTGGCGGCGGAGTATGAGGCCGAGGCCGTTGTCCTCGAATGCATGGCGGTGAATCCGCTGCTTCAGTCGGTCTGCGAGCTCGACATTGTGCGGGCGACGCATGGCGTAATCACCAACGCCCGGCCCGATCATCTCGATGTGATGGGGCCGACCGCGGCGGATGTGACGCGGGCCCTGGCGGGTTCCATTCCGGTGAGAGGGACGTTCTTCACCGCCGAGCGTGCGCTCATGCCGCTGTTGCGGGAAGCGGCCCGCGATCGCCGCAGCGCCCTGGTGGCCGTCGAGGAGAGTGATGTTGCCCGCATCTCCGCACGTGTCATGGCGGGCTTCGCCTACGTCGAACATCCCGAGAACGTGGCCCTGGCGCTCGCCGTGTGCGGATGCCTCGGCATTGATGAGGGGACTGCCCTCGACGGGATGTGGAGGGCGACGCCCGATCCCGGCGCGATGACCCGGCACGAGATCGTGGAAAACGGCAAACGTCTGACCTTCATCAACGCCTTTGCTGCGAATGATCCGCAATCGACCGATCAGAACTGGCGGCAGATGGTCGCCGCCGCGGGGCAGGCGACGCGAATTGCCGTCGTGAACTGCCGGGAAGATCGGCCGGACCGCACGCAGCAGATGGCGGAGCTCTGTCAGCGCTGGAGCGATCTGCATTACGTCCTGCTGCTCGGGACGGGGACCGACCTGTTTGTCCGTCACGCGAAATCGCTGGGCTTCCCGATGTCGCGGGTGCTCCGCGGGGAGGGTCAGCCGGCGGCCGTTGTCGAGCAGCTTGCCGTCGTCACTGCGCGGGCGGCACTCGTGATGGGGGTCGGAAACATCGCGGGGGCGGGAATCGATCTCGTCGAGTACTTCCGGGGCAGAAGCCTCGGGATCTGGAGTTTGTCTGACGCACTTCCAAGGACGGAGGTTGCATGATGGATCCGGCTTCGATTTCCATCGGCATCGGCCTGGCGGCCAGCCTGCTGCTCACCGAGCTGTTCGGCCTGACGGCGGGCGGAATGATTGTTCCCGGTTATCTCGCGCTGGTTCTCGACCAGCCACTCGTGATTGCCTCGACACTCGCGGCGGGGATCGTGACGTGGCTGCTGGCCCGCGTCATTTCCCGGTACGTGATCGTTTACGGGCGAAGGCGCACGGCATTGATGCTCGTGCTCGGCTTTCTGATCGGCGGGAGCATTCGGGCGGCAATGCTGCTGTTCGCCACGCCGGATGCGACAGGCCATCCCCCGGTGACCGAACTGGTCATCGTCGGGCACATCATCCCGGGGCTGATCGCAATCTGGATTGACCGGCAGGGCGCGGTGGAAACCTGCTGCGTCGTGCTCACCTCCAGTGCGATCGTGCGGCTGATTCTGCTTACTTTTTCCGTGGAGTTGCTTTCATGAGGCGAATGTACTGGCGGCCCCGCAAGGTGTCGCTGCGTTCCATCGTGATTCTCTGTGTTGTCGCGCTCGGCGGCGTGGCCGTCTCCGAGGCGGCGCGGCGTCAGCGCCCCTCGGACCCGCTGGCCGAACGCAAGCTTGCCGCCGCGCAGCTCGCGGAAGAGGCGTTTGCCGCCATCAAACAGGAGCGGCTGCGTCGCGGTCACGTGATCCGTCCGGAGCTGGACCCGGCAGAGACCGGATTGATCGGCGAGTATCTGACTCCCGTCACGAGTACGACGGGACACCTCGGCTCGAAGCAGACTTCGGCCAACCCCAACTTCGCGGCGGTCGTCGTCGAAATGCTCGAACAGGCGGGTGTGCGCGAAGGAGACGTCGTGGCCGTCGGCTGCTCCGGTTCCTTTCCGGCATTGAACGTGTGCGTGTTCTGTGCGCTGGAAACGCTCGGCGTGGAGCCGATCGTCGTCGCCAGTGCCGCGGCTTCGCAGTTCGGAGCCAACATGCCCGACCTGCTGTGGATCGACATGGAGCGGCATCTGCGGGAGCGGGGGCTGGTGTCGTTCGGTTCGGTCGCCGCCTCGTATGGCGGGTTCGAAGACCTGGCGGTCGGCATGACCGAAGAAGGGCGGCAGCTCATCACCGAGGCAATCCGCCGCAATCAGCTGCCGCTCATCGAGGAAGACGACTACGAGAGTTCGCTCGAAGCCCGCATGGCTTTGTACGAGCAGCATGCGGCGGGGCGGCCTGTCCAAGCCTATATCAACATCGGCGGCGGCTCGGTCTCGGTCGGCCGCAGCACCGGCAAGAAGTTGTATCAGCCGGGACTGAATCTGGAGACGACCGAAGAAGCACTGGAGATCGACTCGGTCCTGACCCGCTTCGCGCGCAAGGGGACGCCCGTGATTCATCTGGTTGAAGTCCAGGACATCGCCCGCGCCTACCGCCTGCCTAATCCGCCGCAGGAGATGATCGTCGCCGGCGAAGGGGAACTGTTCTACAACGTCCCGCTCGGTCGGCAGGTCGCCGGTGGAGCCTTGCTGGTCATCGTGGCGATGCTGGCTGTGAGCTACCGGCGCGGGCCGGGAGCGCCGCTCAAGACCGCCCGGCAAGCGTCGGGGGCCGATGTTGTCCTCAGGTCAGGCAACTGACGCATCTCGACGGGGGAGAGCACAGAAGACGAGGAACTCCTGTTGCAGAGAAGGGCTGTCGCGAGGCAGTCGAAGAGAGGCCGTTGAAGAATTATCCGCCGGTCGAATGGGGCAGGAATGATGGGATACGGAGCAGTTTGCGGAAAGGGCTTTCGAATTTGCGTGACCGATGTGGAGAACGTGTGCCGTTGTCGCTGGATGGCGTGCAGTGTCTGCTGGTTGCTGCTGCTGGGGTGTGGCGGCGCGCTGGAGTTTGAGGGCAGCGAACCGCAGGCCGGGCAGCCTGCTCCTCCGATCAAGGCGGATGTGGTTCGCGTGGAACCGAGCCTGAGGCCGGCGGTGATCCCCTGTCAGGGGATGCTCACCGCGGATCAGGTGGCCAATATCGCCACGACAGTTGCCGGACGTGTGAGCCGGGTACACGTCTCCTCCGGCGAAGCCGTTCGCGCCGGACAGACGCTGGTGAGTCTCGACTCGGCGGAGCTTGAGGCGGACATCCACCTGGCAACCGAGGTGCTGCAAAAGACGCGTGACGACCTGGGACTGCAACCGGACGAGCCGCTCGAATCGGCCGACTGCGAATGCGTGCCGACAGTCCGCGTGGCGCGTCGGCAATGGGAAGCCGCCCGGGCCCAACGGCAGCAGCTCGAGGCCGCAGGAGAAGAACCGGAAGGGGAAGAAGCCGATCTGGAAGCTCTGAAGCGTGCCGAGCAACAGGCGCGCATCCGCTATCAGATTGCCTGTCAGCAGGCGGCGGAGCAGGTCGCCGCGGTTCAGGTGCTGGAGACCAGGATTGAACTCGCGCAGGAACGGCTGCGCCATACGACCATCAAGGCTCCGTTGGACGGGAGGGTTGAGAATCTTCACGTTCGCGCAGGGGCAACGGTTGCCGTCGGCGCACCGGTCGCCAGCGTGGCGTGCACGCATCCGTTACGGTTCTGCGGTGAGGTGTCGGATCGGGACGCGCGGCATCTGTTCCTGGGCCAGAGTGTCCTCATCGATGCGGGAACGACGCCGCGGACCGCGGATGTCACGCGCATCAGTCCTTCCATTGATCTGACCAGTCGGACCTTGCGATTCGAAGCACTCGTGGAGAATCCTCAAGGGGAACTCGAATGCGGAGGGCCTGTCTCCGCGCGGCTCGTGCTGCCGTTGTACGAACCGCGTCTCTTCGTTCCCCGCTCGGCAGTCGCCGCGACCGGAAATCAGGGGCACGTCTGGAAAGTGGAGAACGGCATCGCCCGCGAGCAGGCGGTCGTGATCGGCGAGCGGACAGACGAGGGCGTCGAAATCCGCGAGGGACTTGCTCCCGGTGAATTGATCCTCGCGAATCGCAAGAGCGGCCGCAAGGCGGCGATCGAACCAACCGGAGCACCGGTCACCTGGCGGCTCAACGAAGCCGAGCCCCTCCTGCCGCGAACCGCGGAGCACGAGAGCTCATCGTCACCGCGACGATGAGCCACGCCGTCCCGCACGATCGTTCGCGCTCAGCAGAGCAGGTGATCCGCCCCGGACTGACATGATACATCCCCGGGACAGCGGGCGAGATCTCCTGCGGGAGGGCGGAAGTGAGCGACTCTGCATTCCGGGCAGGTTTGCTTGAGGAGGCGACCCCTCGCTTGTTAGCGGGCGCCAGGCACTTCTCGCAAAAATTTGCGATTCCTTGTCCGTTTGTGGACGCAGTTCGGATTTCCCCGGGAGCGAGTCCCGTTGGGATGTGTCTGCAGACTCCGTTTGGAGAGTCTGGATTCTCAGCCCCGCGGAGCGCCTGCCGTATTGGGCAGTGGCTTGCAGAACCGCTGCTTCTGTCGGTCAGGAAAATCTCGCAGGCATCGGGAATGCACGTTTCACCACTGTTTTCTGCGATCGCGGTGTCATCCTGTTATCTATCGATGTTAAGCTGGAACCCCTTTTTATGAATCTTCCGATCCGCGCATCGCTCGTCGACCGGTCGTGAATGTCATGTCGAGTGACGGCGGTTGGATGCAAATGGGGCCGTAATGCTCGACCTGAATGTCCCTCTCGACGAGTTTGATCGCCTCTGGAGACAGGGGCGGATGCCGCGGATTGATCGCTTCCTCGCGCAGTACGATGTTCATCACGATCAGCGGGTGGAGCTTCTGCGGGAACTGGTCGCGATTGACATGGAGTATCGCTGGCGGCGCAGCGATGCGGACGAGCCGTCGAAGCTCCTCGATACGGTCATCGGGACCGACGCGGACACGAGCATTGGCGGCGTGCGACTTCGCCCCACACTCAGTGATTACGTTCGCGAGTGGCCGGAACTCATCCAGGCGAATTCGACGCCGGTGGAACTGATCGCCGAGGAGTACCGCATCCGGCATCGGTGGGGGGATCGCCCCACCGCTGAGGAGTACCTGGGCAGATTCGGTGATACTCCCGCTTTGCGGGAGACGCTCGAAGGCGTTCGTCGTGAGTTGCGGCTCGATGAGGAGCACGTGGGCTCGACAACCACACCACTTGATCCTTCAGTGGCCGCAAGTTCGGAGGCATTCGAATACGACCCGTCGGGGCTGCGGAACATTGGACGGTATCGGCTGCTTGAGCGTCTGGGGCAGGGAGGCATGGCCGAGGTCTGGCTGGCCGAAGACTCGCAGCTCGAGCGGCGCGTCGCCCTCAAGATGCCGCGTATGGACAATGCTTCCCCACAGCTTCGACAGCGGTTCGTGCTGGAAGCCAAGGCTGCGGCGAATCTCCGGCACCCCGGCATCTGTCCGGTGTTCGATGCCGGGGAGTTCGAGGGGCAACCGTTCCTTACCATGGCCTTCATTGAAGGCGAAACGCTGGCCATGCGCTGCCGGCGGGGCGCGTTTCGTTCGCCAGCCGAGGTCGCATCGCTCCTCGCCCAGATCGCACGCGCGATGCAGGTTGCCCACGAGGCGGGAATCGTGCATCGCGATCTCAAGCCCTCGAATGTCATGGTGGATCCGGGCGGCAATGCCGTCGTGATGGACTTCGGCCTTGCGTATCGTGCGACGACTGCTGAAGGAACCGAACGGTTGACCCACTCGGGAGACACGCTCGGCTCTCCCGCTTACATGTCCCCCGAGCAGGTCGATGGCCGGCTGAGTGACATGGGGCCGGCGACCGATATCTACAGTCTGGGGGTGATCCTGTTCGAAGGGCTGACGGGACGGCTCCCGTTCACCGGCTCGCCGGGCGGCATCATGACCCGCATCGCGCGCGACGAGCCGCCGGCTCCTTCCAGTCTCGCTGCCGACGTCGATCCCGAATTGGAACAGCTTTGCCTGTCGATGCTGGCGAAAGATCCGGCGAGGCGGCCGGCATCAATGGCGGATGTCGCCGACTGTCTCACCGCGATCGGCCGCCGACTCGAAAGCGGAGTCCCGAGTACATCACCCCAGGAAGCACCGAAGCGGAAGTCACGCCGTGTCGCGCTCGCGGTGCTCTGCATCGCGGCACTGGCGGCGGTCCTTGGCGGAATTCTGTTCTCCATCCAGACTCCCTACGGCGAGGTTGCGTTTGAGATCGATCCCGAAGCAGCCGACAACATCCAGGTCAACGTGCTGAACGGCGGACAGGTCGTGAAAGTTGCCGATGCTGCGAGCGGATGGTCCCTCCAGTTGAAGGAAGGAGAGTACGAGTTCGCGCCGGGCAAGGGGGAGACATCGTTCTCGATGACGCCCCGTGTCGTGCGCGTCTCGCGGGGGGAGACAGAGATTGTCAAGGTGGTGGTGACACCCCGGGCACGAGCGGACGTTACGTCCGGCGGTGCGCCGCCCCGGCGAAAGCGGATGGCTCTGGAATTCGCGGATGCGAAAGCGCGCGTCGAGGTGTCGCCGGTCAAACTCGACTTTACGCAGCCCTTCACGATGGAGAGTTGGGTCACACCGTACGCGGATTTCGCCAGCGAGGTGGATTCACGCGTTGTCGCCTTTGTCGGCGATCTCTTGCTGAAGTTCAAGACCGACTCCGGGCGGTGGGAATTTCTCGCGCGGGATTACTTTCTGAACCAGGGTGTGATGGCCGCTCCGTCGCCCCGCGGGAGTGTGGCTTACGGGCAGAAGGTGCATCTGGCGGCTCAGTGGGATGGCGAACGACTCCGGCTGTTTGTCGACGGGGAACCCTGCGCGGGTGAGGAAGTGGCGGTCGGAGCGGTTGGCGATCTGCAGAAGTTCATCCGCGCCCGGCTCGCCTCCACGAACGACTCTTCCCGGAAGTGGTCGACGCTTGTCCTGGGCCGGCATCCCTTTCAAGCCTCGCAACCGCCGGGAGCAGGGGGCATTTTCGGAGGAACAATCGAAAGCTTCCGACTTTCCCGAAAGGCGCGCTATGATGGTGCCTTCGAACCCGGAGAGCTGAAAGCCGATGACGCGACGGTCCTGCTCTATGATTTTCATGAGGGGGAAGGGGACGTCCTGCACGATCTTTCGGGCAATGGCTATGACGGGAAGATCATCGCCGCGAAATGGGTCGAAGCTGACCGGCCCACGCCACGAGCCTCCCCGAAGCCAGTGGTTCCCGATCTGGCCCTCGAGTTCGACGGCATCGATGATCACGTGATTACCCCCGTGGTTTACGACGGTTCGCATCCGTTGACGGTCGAGGCCTGGATCGCGGCCGCCGATCCCTGGGAGAACGGTCTGGCCATTTCCAATCGTGACCAAACGGGTTTCTCGCTGGGACAGTACGTCCACGATCAGAATCCGGTGTGGCAAGGCCTGGTGTTCGCCAGGCAAGAGGAGCCTGCGGTCATCGACTTGTTCGCACAACCGGCAAGGGGACCGCGGCACCATCTCGCGCTCGTGTGGGATGGCGATACCTGTCGGATGTTTGTCAATGGGAATCAGTGGGGGTGGCACACGACGCCATTGGCTGAGATGCCCGGCTCCGACCGGCCGATCCTGCTGGGAACGAAGTGGGCAGGCACTGACATCGACCGTTACTTCCACAAGCTTTTCGCCGGTCTGATCGACGAGATTCGCATCTCCCGGACGGCCCGCTACAGTCAACGGTTCTCGCCTCCAAGCCGGTTCGAGCCGGACGAGGAGACGCTGGCCCTCTACCACTGCGATGAGGCAGAAGGGGATGTGCTCCGCGACGCCAGCGGCCTGGGAAACCACGCCACGATTGTGGGGGCGACGCGGGTTCCCGCGACCCGGATGTTCGGCCCGGGGCCGTATTACGATGAACTGGCCGAATTTCTTGCCGAAACGGCTCGGCCCATGCCTCGGCGGAAAGGGCCCGCTCTGGAGTTCCTGCGTGGTGAGGCGCGCGTGGAGATTCCGCCTGTCGATCTCGACTTTACGGAGCCCTTCACACTGGAGTGCTGGGCGACCCCCGATGGGAACTACCAAACCTATTCCCACGGTCGACACCTGGTGATGACGCCGGGGCTGTCGCTGAAGCTCCATTCCCCCGCGAATCTGTGGATGCTCCTGGCCTGGAGCGAGACTCGAAGCGCGGAAGTCTCGACAATGCGGGGCCACACGGTCAGTTTTGACCACCGCACGCACTTTGCCGCGCAATGGGATGGCGAGCGGCTTCAGCTCTTCCTGAACGGCCGACTCTGCCCGGGACAGGAGTTCGCGCGGGGCACGTTCGATCGATTGAAGTCGTTTCTCATCGAGCAACTGGCAATGTTACGATCTGCCCCGCTGCTCTTGGGAAATCACCCCGCCGACGATTGGGAACAGGTGGGCGACCGCAGCCATGCTTTCGGCGGGACGATCGACGGCTTTCGCATCTCCCGCGGCGTCCGTTACCAGAAGTCGTTCGAGCCGCCATCGCTGACGGCGGATGAGACGACCGTGCTGCTTTACGATTTTTCCGAGGGGGAAGGGGACGTCCTGCACGATCGCTCGGGTAACGGCTACGACGGCAAGATCATCGGCGCTGCCTGGCAACCGGCACCTGCCGCTACTTCGCCATTGCCCGGACTGGTTGGTCGGCCGGCGGAGCTCGAAGGCGTGCGGCGTTGGCAGATCGACACGAGATGGCCTCGCGCAGAACTGTGCATCCAACAGTACAGTCCCGATGGAAAAGCGTACGCCGTGGGCAGCGAAGACGGTTACCTGCGCATCCTGGCCGGCGGACCACGCGGCGACCTGCTGGCCATCGGTCACATTGATGCGAACGGGCATCCGTTCGGATTCGACTGGGCCCCCGATTCGCAGAAGTTTGTGACCGCCAGCACCCGGACGATTCAAACCTGGAGCCTTGAGGGGCAGCCACTGGAACGCTGGAGCGGAGACGTGGAGGCGGTCGCGTGGAGTCCCGATGGGAAGTGGATCGCCGGCAGCAGCCCAAGGGGTGTCGTGCAGCTATGGCGTCCCGACGGGACGCCCGGCCGGGTGCTGCGGCTATCCAGTCACAGCCGACATTCCGGAGTCTCCTGGGCGCCGGACAGTCGGCAACTGGTTGCTTTTTCCGGCTCGACGGTGGTCATCGGGACGCCGGCGGGCGAGCTTGTGCGAACGCTGCCGACCGGGTCGGGTGTCCGACATGTGGAATGGAGTCCCGCTGGCGAGCGGATCGCCCTGGTGACCTGGGAGGGATCGGTCGAGATCTGGGGGCCCTCCGGCCGCCGACTGCGGCAGAATCGCTACGAACACCGTGGGCCGCAATCCTGGGGATGGTCGCCGGATGGGCAATTCATCGCGCTCTCGACCGGAACGCAGTGCGCCCTCTGGGATCGTGACGGGCGGCTGGTGTGGGAGGTACCGTCGCCCCAGTATCATCCGCACCACGACGGGACGCTCGCCTGGTCGCCAGACAGTGAGCAGATTCTGGTGGCCAAGCGTGATCGAGGCGTGCTCATCCACCGCATGCAGGACGGGAGTGTCGCAGAGAGGATCGTAGAAGAGGCGCCGCGGATCTCCGGCGTGGCCTGGAGCGGCCGCCGCCAACTCTGGACGGCCTCCGCGTTTGCGGATCGCCCGCTGCGGCTGTTCGGCCCCGACGGGATGCCGACGGGACCATTTCTTCCGGAGAAATGCGGTTCCTATGACGTTGCCTGGGATGCAGCCGGTGAGTCGGTGCTTGTCGCCGATGGCTGGAACATTCGCCGGTTTGCGGTGTCGCCGGAGAAGGAACTGCTGCGGAATGCCGAATTGCTGGTGTCCGGTACAGACTATCGTCTCGTTGCCACGCACCCGTCCGATGACCTGATCGCCATCGCCAGCCACGGCGGCTCGAGGAGTATCATCGATGGAACGGGCCGGGAAGTTGTACGCTATGAGGCCAGCGACCTCAGCGATCTCGCTTTCAGCCCTGATGGCAAGTGGGTGGCCGGAACTGACGGAGAGGCGGTCTTGTTGTGGGACGGGGAAACGGCGGATTGGACTCAGCGGAAAGTTGCATCGGAGAAGCCCCACGAAGGAATTGCCTGGTCGTCGGACAGCTTGCGGATTGCCACCGGGACGAACCGGAATACGGTTGCGGTTTATGCTCTGGACGGGCAACTTCTCCGCACGATCGAGGTGCATCCCACCGCAAATTTGAGCGGCAGCGCGTTGGCGCGGAGTCCCGACGATCGCTGGATCACCTGGTCGCGGCGGAGTCTCGACTACGCCGTTCAGGCCGTGGATCTCGAAACCGGACGCGTCCTGGAGTTCGACCGCCATGTGGGACACGTCGCCGATGCGACCTGGATTGCCCCGGACCAGATCCTTACGGGTGGTGAGGACGGCCTGCTGGCGGCCTGGGATGTCAGCAGGGGCGAATGTCTCTGGACGATGCTCTACCGCCACCAGAATGAAGAGGGCGACCTGCAAGCAGTGACGCTCTCGCCGCAGGGAGCAGTTCGGCACGCCGATGGAGACGCCGCCGAGACCCTTGTCTATGTCGTGGAGCGGGAGCCGGGCCGGCTGGAGATCTTCTCGAAGTCCCGCTTTGAGAAAGAGTTCCCCGCGGCCGCCACGCTGGCGGACGAGTAATCGCCGCCGGCCGGGCTAATCGCCCCGGAGCTGGTTCAGCCGCCGTTCGAGTTCATCGCGAAAGCCTCCGAGGAACCGCCTTACGGTCCGCTCCGAGCGCTCGACCGTCTCGGCAATCTCAGGGATCGGCTGTCCCTGGAGTCGCAGCTCGAGCATCTGCCGCTGCAGTGGATCGAGATCGCGCATCAGGAACTCGATTTCGTCGGAGAGCGCAACGGCTTCTTCATCGGTGGGCTCGACCGCGAACGGGACTTCGGCACCTGAGTCATCATCGTGCCGCGCCAGTGGCTGATCGCGGCCGAGGTCTCGCTTCTGTTGCCGAAAGTGCTCGGCCTTCTTCAGCAGCTTGTGCCGGGTGATCGTCGCCAGCAGGCTCCACAGATCGCCGGCCCGTTCGATGGCGAACTGCCCGTCGCGGGCCCGCACGAAGAAGGAGCGGAAGGCCGACTGCACGACATCGTCGGCATCAACCTTTCGGGCCAGCTTTTCGGAAAGCCGCGAGCGGGCGAGGGCCACGAGCCGTGCGAGATACCGCTCGAAGACTTGTCGAGCCGCTTCCTCATCTCCGTTTCGCACGCGGTCAAAGATGTGTCGCGTTTCGTCGTGCGGCATCGCCAGGTTCTGGCCCTTGAAACTCTTGCTGCGGCGATCGGATCAAGACAGCCCTGTATCGTCGCCGGAATCTGCACTTCAGTCAACCTGTCTGGTTCAGCCGGCCGATTCGCACTGCCCGCGTGGAGACCGACTCGAGGTCGTCGCAAAAGAATCAGGGAATGTGTCCATCGTCGGCGTGGCATTCGGATTTCCACCTGAAACGAACCTGGAACTCCGGGCGGCCGCGATGCAGTGGGTGTCGTCGCCTGTCCTCATTCCTCCCGTTCCTTGATCTGCCGGAGAAAAGAATGACTCGTTCACGCCGCGGCTTCACGCTCATCGAACTGCTGGTGGTGATCGCGATCATCGGGCTGCTGGTGGCGCTGCTGCTGCCGGCGGTGCAGCAGACCCGCGAAGCGGCCCGACGGCTGCAATGCAAGAACAATCTCAAGCAGATGGGGATTGCTCTGCACAACCACCATGCCGTGTACACCAGGCTGCCGCCCGGTGGGCATGATGACACCGCCCCTGTGGGTACAGGCGGGACAGGCTGGGGAAGTTCCTGGATGGTCTTCATCCTTCCCTACATCGACCAGGGTCCTCTGTACGACGGATTGGTTTTCAACGGCCAAAGCGGATGGGGGACATCAGCAGACACCAACGCCGCAGCCGCGGATGGTGTCATCATCAGCCCCTACCGCTGCCCTTCGTCACCCTTGGATGAGTTTTGTTCCAGCGGTTACCGCGACCACCGGCTGATGGCTCCCACCTATTGCGGTGTTTCTGGAAGCGTCAATGGTCTGATCCCCGGCTATACGCATACCGATTGGGGAGTGGGACCAGGGTCACGCGGGTGTTGCAGCGGCGGTATCGCAGCTTCAAATGGCGCCCTCTTCGTTGGCGGATTTGTCAGGTTTCGGGATTTCTCCGACGGGACTTCCCACACCGCTCTCGTCGGAGAGGTTTCCGACTGGCTCACGGATCAGAGCGGGACCAGACGCGATTGGCGCAGTTCGCAGCCACATGGATTCATGATGGGTTGGCACGGCCACAGACCTCCAGCCGGCGGCGAAACGTCCGATTTTCGTACTTTCAACCTGGCGACGCTGCGCTATCCGATCAATCAGAAGGCCGGCTGGGCAAATCCACCTGGAGATTGTGGCGGTACGGGAGTGTGCGATAACACGTCCACGAATATCCCGTTCAATTCTGCTCATCCTGGTGGAGCCCACTTTCTGCTCGGTGATGGTTCCGTCCGCTTCCTCTCAGAAGACATCGATCTCGCACTCCTGGCCCGCATCTGCACCCGGAACGATGGACAGGTTGTCGGTGATTTCTGAGGAAGTTCGCGGGTTGGTCCGCGCCGCGGCGCGGGTTGCCAGGCTGGGGCGACCATGACTACCCGGCAACGACACGACGGAACCCAACAGAAGGTCGCGACGCGTTTGTGCCGTCGCGGTCTCTGGTTCGAACCCCGATTCGCAATCTGCGGGAGAGAGAAGAATGACGCGTTCGCATCGTGGCTTCATGCTCGTCGAACTGATGGTGGTGATGGCCATCATCGCGGCGGCGGTCGCACTGATGCTGTTGCTGCTGCTGCCGGCGGTGCAGCTGCAGCGTAAAGCCCACACCGTTTCCGCGAAGTCTCCGATGAAGCGCCGCGTTGTGCCCCCTTCATCGGGTTTCGATCACCAGTGTCCGCTTGATGATCTTGTCGGCATCGAGCGGAACCAGCCCGCGCTGCTTGTCTGTCCTGAGTGAATAGAACGGGTGGACGATGCGGTCGGCGATGTTGCTGGCCCGGAGGATCTCCGCACCCGGGAACTCGGACTCACTGGCGTACAGGGTCATCGTCTCGCGGCCGAGGCCCGACTTGACCGTAATCGTGCCTGTCTCGGGAAAGCGGATCTTCTTCCCCGGTTCGACCTTCGCCCCTGCGGGAAGGATGGAAGTGGCTTCGCCGCGGGCGCTGGTGCCGAACAGCTCCACGAACACGGTGCGGGGACCATGATTCTCGACAAAGATCGCCAGCTCGTCTCCGGGAGCGAAGATGTTGCTCTTCCTCGTTGTGGAGAGCCTGACGTCCAGCTCGTTTGTGACCGGCCGGTATTCGGGGCGGCTCACCCCGTCGAGCGGCACCACCGGGACGCCGAGGCCGAGAGCCCGCACCACCTGGTCATAGTGGTCCTCCCACATGTCGCGGCGAACGACGCCGGCATCCCCGAGCGCAACGAGCCCCAGGCCCGTCAATTGCGGCTGCCGCACAATCACCCGCAGATCATCCGGGCTGATAAACCCAAGCTCGCCGGCAACCGCCGAGAGCTGCAGCGGTGCTTCGAGGAAACGCTTGGAAACAGGAGTCAGCGGCTCTTCGGTGGGGGCATGGCCGATGACGCGTTCGACGGCGGACAGGAAGCGCTGCTGGTCCTCCGCCACGAGCGCCGACATCTGTTCGTGCGTCGGATAGAGCGCCAATGTGGCTTGTTTATCGATCCGTCCTCCCCCGGCGATCCGCTCGACGGCGAATCGAACCTGGTCGCGAAAATCCTTCATCCCGCGGTCATGACAGCGCATGCACGAGAGCCCGTTGCGAACGGTCTTGTCTTCCGCGAACTTGTCGGTGACGATCTGCGTGGGAGCGAAATCGATGCGCTCTCCGGCCCCGTCGGCGACATAGTAGCCCTGCAACCCGTTGGGAAGGGTGAAGATCATCTCCATGCCCGAAGCGACGAGATCGACCGGGTTGGCGAAGATATTGTCGCTCCCCTTGCTGGAGGCGTAGTCGAAGCTCTTCCAGTAGCTCCCGTGGGCGTAGGGATGCCGTTCGACCGCACGGTTGTTCCGTGACACTCCGGAGACGGCCATCCCCGCACGTTTGGCGATCCGCTGATGAAGATTGTCAGCCGGATCGACCCCCAATTGCCGTTCGAGCTCTTCGAGGGTGTGCGGAAGTTGCAGGAGATCGTGATAGAGCGGCGGCAGAGTCGCCACGCTCGAGAACCAGTCAGTCCGCACATAGGGAATCGGACGCACCATGCCCGAGGGTTGCAGGTACTCGCGGGCCAGTGCTTCGAAGGACTCCAGATACGTCGAGATGATCCCGTAAGGGTATTCGAGCAGCACCAGGTCGAAGAGATTGAAGTGCTTCGCCGCCTCGCCACTGCCGGAGACCGTGCTGAACATCGGCTTGTGCCAGCCAATCTTCCGCAGGTCGAGGGCGAAGATCGTCCCCACATCGGGATTGACCACCTCGGGGTGAATGATCTGCCGCTCCCGCGAGAGATGGTTGAGCGCAAGGAAGAAAGCGTCCCGCTGGCGGTCAAGCTCGACCTGGGTCGCGCCGCCATCGAGCAGGTGATGGGAGCTGAAGTAGCGGATGTAATCGCGGTCGTCGTTCGCGAGCGAACGCTGATGCGCGAGGATCTGCTGGAGGACGTACTCGACGCCCGTCCGCGACGACGCATCGGACTTTGGCCGGTCTTCCTTCGGCCGATCCACGTCCGCGGGAAAGCGGGGCGCCCCCGCGAGAATCCATTTGCGGATCGCCTCGATCTCCTCGGTGCTGAGCGCCGGCGACCCGAGGGGCATCCGCAGGAACTCCTCGGTCTCGACGACCGCCTGATAAATCTGCGATTCGTCCGGCTTGCCGGGGACGACGGTCTCCGCGGTCACCATGGATTCGGCGTCGAGGATGTTGATCCCCCCCTGGGTCGCGCTGCCGCCATGGCACTCCGCACAGCGCGTGCGGAAGATCTCTTTCACCTTCGCCGCCAGATTCGGATCGGGGTCATCTTCGCGGGCGGCGAGCGGGGTGTTTTGAAATGCGAGCAGGGCCAGCAGCAACAGAAACATTCCGGCCCGTCGCGGGCCGGGAGTGCCGGGGCACTTTCGCAAACGGAAGCGACAGTCCATGGTCGAAAACCGGTCGGCGCGCAGCATCGGAGAACCCTATCGCAGTAGTCGTCGCGTTCAGGAGACGTTCGACGGAAGGGAAAAAGCAGTCGCCACGGCCACTCGTTGCCGTGGCGACTGGAGATCGCTACTTCGCACCCGGAGCATCATCCGGAGACTTGGTCGAGGGGAGCGATGCGGGATCGATCGGAAGCATCCGCTCGCCGTCTTCCGAACCGGGAATCGCGGGCATTTCGCCCGGCTTCGGGAAGGCTTTCTCGGGGATGTCCTTCAGATCCTTCTTGCGATCCTTCTCCGCCAGCAGCGAATACCCCTTCTCGTCCAGGTCGTAGCGGCCCCAGTAATACTGTGAGACCGGGTTGTAGTAATAGACATACCGCGGCTGCGCCGTGTAATAGACACAGTAGTGGTACTGGTAACTGTTGTAGGAGGGTGTCGGCTTGTAGTAGTAATACGAGTAGTAGTAGGTCCGGGACGGGTAGTAGGTCCAGCTACTGTAGTAGTGCCGGGCCAGCGAGTTGGCGGCCGCCGGGGTGGGCTGTGCCAGTCCAACGCCGATGAGTCCGATCAGACAACAGAGCGTCAGGCAGCAACTGCGAGGCATGTTCATTGGGGAACCTCGTAAGTCAGAGAAGTGGAAAGTGTTTGCCTGCTCCCTTGAGCAGTGCTTTTCAGTAAAGAGTCGGTGAGTGGTACTCCCCGAACCTGTCCGCAACGTCCGTGTCAGTTCCGTCCTGTTGCCGTCCAGGCCGCCCAGAAGAAGGGGTGGGCCGCACCATACCGCTCGCGACGGGTCTGAATGCGCTTCAGTTGCGCTTGACGGAGTCCCGCCGGTTTCGATTCCCCGTCGGCCAGGTTGGCAAAATAGTCGTTCATCAGGATGGCCGAATCCCGATCCGGAACCTGCCAGAGCGTCGCCACAACGGCCTGGGCGCCGGCTAACTGGAACGCCTGGCGCAGACCGGCGACACCTTCGCCCGTCTGAATTTCTCCGATGCCGGTCTCGCACGCACTGAGGACCACGAGTGCCGTGCCGCGAAGATCCAGCCCCACGATCTCCATGCCGGTGAGGATTCCGTCGTCGCCTCCGACTGGTTGGCCGCGGTTGCAGCCGGCGAGCAGCAGGCCGCACCGCAGCAGCGGGTTTTCGACCAGCTGACCGTCCGCCGAGAGCAGCGAAGCCGAAGCGGTGTCGCTACCGGGAAGCTGATCCTGAAGGTTTGTCCGTTGATCGGGAAGAAAGAAACCGTGCGTACTCAGTACGAGCACCTGAGGCCGCTGGAGCCGCTTTGTCACACTTTCGAGGGCATAGCGGCCCAGATAGAGGGTGGGCGACTTACCTGTAATGCGTTCGACACTGGGGGCGATCGCCTGCGCTTCGAGTTCAGTATGCGGAAGCCGCTGCACTTCCGGGAGTGCCGTCTGCGAGAGCGTGCCGCGACTCCGGTTGTTATCGAGATCCTGGTTGGGGAAGATCGCGCGGATCGATTCCCGCATCGTCTCGGGGCCCAGGTCGAAATCGGGGTCCGCGAACAGGGCCGGGGCCACGGAAGAGGTCGTCCCGGCGGGGCGGACCAGGTCACGGCCGCTGGTGACGTAACTCACCGCGTGCTGTTCGATCAGAAAACGATCCTCGTCCAGCGGCAAGGCCGCCCAGGGGAGCAGCCAGAGCGCGCCATCGGGACTGAGAATGAGGTGGGCCGCCTGCTTCGGCAGATGTTCGCTCAGCGGTTGCCACACGCGCTCGGCGACCTGCTGGAGATCCTTGCGCAACGCGGCGGTCGCCGCCTGTTCTCCTTCCTGCTTCAGAATGCCGTCCGGCTGGGCCGCGGCGGAGATCGCGTTGCGCGCCTTTTCAATCAGGGAATCCAACTCGTCCGCCGGTCCGAGGTCGATAACCTGAACCTCTCCCTGGCCGGCGGGAGAGATTATCCAGGCCACATAGCGGGCGGGTTGCCACTTTTTGTCGTCCTCTTCGAACTCGAAGTCGAAAACCTGAAAACGGGCGATGTCGATCAGGACCTCATCCTCGGCGAGCGTCTTGCGGACCTCGTCCAGTTCCGTCCAGTCGCCGCTCGCGACCGAGGGTCCGGCGCGGCGGCTCAGCTCGCGACTGAGACGTGCCTCCTCCTGCGCAAGCGAGGCGAGTGCTTCCTGCCGTTCGGCATGCTTGTCGGGCTCGGCCTTGGCGAGCGTGAGATTCGCCAGATTCCGACGAACTTCGAGAAGTTGCGTGGCCAGGGCCTTCGATTCCGGATCGCGCAGATCGCGCGTCAACAGCGAACGCGAGGCGAGCACTTCCTGGGCAATGCCCTTGCCATTCAGCAGCCAGGTGGCCGAGCCTTCCGCAAAAGCACGATCTGTCCGTCGTTCAAACCCGAACGAGAGGGCGAGCTGAAACGCCTTCCCGTCGATTTCGCGAAGGAACGTCAACTGCTCCCGGGGCGAAAGCCCCCCCAGGACTTTCGTCGCATGATCGCGGGCTCCGCGGCGGGCGGCATCGATCAGCTCGCGTGCCTTCGGCCAGGCTCCCGCGGTTGCTTCCAGCAGCGCGAGATTCCCCTGCGAGCTTGTCGTATCGGGATGTTGCGGCCCCAGCACCTTGAGGCGAATCGCGAGAGCCTGCTCGTAATAGGGGCGGGCCGCCTCCAGCTCTTTCACGCGGTGAAGCAGGTGCCCCAGATTGTTCAGGGACTGGGCCGTATCCGGGTGGTCTTCTCCGAGCAACTTCTTGCGGATGGCGAGTGCCTGTTCGTAGTACGGCCGGGCGGACGCGAACTCCCCCTGCATCTGCAGCAACGTCGCCAGGTTGTTGCAGGAGCGGGCCGTCTCGACATGCTCGTCGCCGAACAGTTTCTGGTGAATCGCCAATGCCTGTTCATACGGAGGCCGGGCCGCGTCATAGTCACCCTGTAACTGGAACAACGCCGCCAGGTTGTTCAGCGATTTCGCGGTTTCGGGATGCTCCTCTCCATGAATCGCCCGGTGAATCGCGAGCGTCTGCTCGAAGTATTTCTGCGCGGCGGGGTAGTCGCCTTGCTTCAGCAGTAATCCACCCAGATTCATGAGCGAGTGCGCGGTGGTCGGATGCTCTTCTCCAAAAAGGTTCGTGCGAATCTCCAGCGCCCGCTCGAGGTAAGGGCGGGAAGCCGAGTAGTCCCCCTGCAGGAGCAGCATCGTTCCCAGATCGCTCAGCGAACTCGCCGTGTCGGGATGCGCTTCGCCGAGAACCTTTGTGCGGATCCGCAGTGCCCGCTCCAGATACGGGCGGGCGGCGACATAATCTCCCTGTTCCACGTACAGCGTGCCCAGATTGTTAATGGCGCTTGCCGTGTCGGGATGTGCTTCGCCCAGCGTCTTCTTCAGGATCGCCTCTCCCCGCTCCAGATGGGTCCGGGCGGCGGCAAAGTTCCCCTGGACCTGCAGCAGGGCTCCCATGCTGATCAGCGAATACGCCGTCGCCTGGTGTTCTTCCCCCAGGACCTTCTTGCGGATCGCGAGTGCCTGTTCGTAACGTGCCCGGGCGCCCGCATAATCGCCCTGGGTCTGCAGGATGACCCCCAGATTGTTGTATGAGGTCGCCGTATCGCTGTGCTCTTCTCCCAGCACCTTCCTGCGGATCACGAGCGCCTGCTTGTAACGCTCCCGTGCTGCCGCGTAGTCTCCCTGGGCCTGGAGCACCGACGCCAGACTGTCGAGCGCGGTTGCCGTGTGCTGATGTTCTTCCCCGACGACGTTGCGAAGGATCCGGTACGTCGCCTCCCGATAGCGTTGCGAGCCGGGATAGTCTCCCTGTGCCTGCAACACGGTTCCCAGATTGTTCATCGAGACGGCGGTCTGCAGATGATCTTCTCCGAAGAGATTCGTACGGATCTTCAGCGCCTCGCCATAGAACTGCCGCGCGCCGTCATAGTCGCCTTTCTGGGCGAGCAGCCCGCCGACGACATCGATGCAGTTTGCCGTGTCGGCATGGTTCTCCCCCAGCACGCCCAGCACGAGCTTCACCATCTGCGCGGCGGCAGGGAGGGCCTCTTCGATCTTCCCTTGCTGCTGCAGCTCCAGCGCCTGGTTGTAAAGCCTCTGTGCCTCCTGCAGTTGCTGTTGCTGCGCAGGAGTTTGCGCAGACGCTTCGGAGAGCGTGCCGAGCGCGACGAAGAGCGTCAACAAGAGCGCAGGAATCCCCCGCATCATCAACTCCTGGACCGAGAGAAGTGCCGTCAGGTTGGCACGCCTACTCCGGCAAGTCTTGAGGGTTGTAGTAGCGAATGGTGGCGGTCATCACCGGGATCGAGTCCCGGGTGAATTCCACCGCATTCAGTTCCTGCTCGACGGCCGCCCCTTCCGCGATCAGCCCGCGCGTCGCCGACTGCGTCAACTGCTGCCGCAGTGCGCCGAAGTTCTTCGGCCTGTCGTCGGGAAACGCGCTTCGCGTGAGGACCAGAAAATCCTCCCCTTCGTCGGTGAGCAGATCAGTCGAGGGTTTCGGCTTGGTCTTCTGCTCGGGGAAGACGCTCACCGAGATCGTGCCCACGAACTCGCCGTAATCCACCTCCCGCGATTTCGATTCTGCCTGCGAGAGGACCTTGAAGGGGAGCAGCGTCTTGTCATCGACGTAAAACCCCTGGAGAGCGAATTCCGTCTGCTCCGGCCCCATTACCCAGACCCGGCACTGGGCATCGGGCAGCTTCAGCCGGTCGAGGGTGCTTTCGCCGTTCACCTTGACGACGATCCCCAGCTTCGAGCGATCGGCTCCCTTCCGCCGGACGACCAGCACGACCTTCTGCCCCTCCTGGGGTTCCGGGAGGAAGGCCGCCCCTTCGCGAAACTCGATCGACTGCGGCTGGCCGTCGTACTGGATTTCGAGGCCGATAGGAGAGTCGGAATTCTCGGGCGATAAGGGGTGGAGCTTCGCGCTGACAGGCTTCGTTGCTGTCGCGGTTTCCGCCTTGACGGCCGTGGAGGCCTGCACGGCCTCGGCGGTCGCTTTTTCCTGACGCTCCTCCTGGGTGAGCCGCAGCGTCCCCTGGTCAAAAATTCCCCGGACGGTGAAACTTTCACCGCTCTCCAGCAGGTCCTCGAGATCAGGCCGCACGTCGAAACGGACCAGCTGTTCCAGTCCGTCTCCCGCTTTGCGAAACGCCATGATCCCCACGGTCATCGTCCGCAGATCCTGCGAGATGAGGACCGCGCCGGTGAGGAAGGCATCGGGGACGACTTCTTCATCTCCCCACGCCAGGGGGTACTTCGCGGTGAAGAGTTGCTGCCGGCCTTCCTGCGTGAGGTGACTTGCGCCGGAAATCCCGGCGGCGGTGCGGCTCGCGTTTCGAATGACGCCGACGGGGTCCTGCGCGGAGTTGGCGAGAATCAGCGCCAGCTCCAGTTTCTCGGCAAGTCGAATGTTCAGGGTGCCCGCGCGATCAGTCGCCGGTTCGTTCCCCTTTTTCACGCGAAATTTCAGAACGCCAACATTCTGGCAGCCCTGGTCCCGCAGTGATTTCAGCACGGCTGGCGCGTGCTTCAACAGCTGCTTTTCGAGCTCACCGGCACCCCACACCGGAGTGCATGCGAGAGACAGCAGAATCAGCGTTGAGTAGCACCCTCTTCGTCGAACACACGTACGCATGAAACGTCTCCTTGCCTGAACTCCAACCACGGCATTTCACAGAACAGCACGTGGGGATGGGGATGGATGCCCGGCTTGGGGACGTACAACCCTACCCGAACGGTATAGCCAACGCAAAACAAAAGGGCGCCTTTTCAAGGAAAAATAGTCCCTCTGTACGGCTGGTCTACGGAATAAGAGCCCGTTTCGATACCGCTATGTTGTAGCTCACTTAACGAAATTTTAACGGTATTTAACAATGTGTAGAGATATCTACCGAGAGCGGTGTAGAGATAACTACTAATAAGTCAGGCTGCGAGCAGGCCATGTAGGGCTCGGGCTTTCCTTTCGAGGAACGTCGCGGCCCCGCTGAGATCGCGGCATCAGGAATCTGCGGACAACTGAGAAGGGCTGCGGGTCGGCACGTCGGAGATGGTCACAGCGTGGTTGAGATTGACCCAGGTCTCGCTGGTTTCGATCTTCTTCTCCGCGGCCTGTTGAAGCCGCTCCAGGCGTTCCTTTCCATCTGGTTTTGCTTCGAGTTCTTCGCGCTGCGGGCTGGCGAGAATCGCAATCGCTCGTCGCTGGCCGTCCCAGGCGGCGAAGTCGCTGGGCTTTGCCGCATGCCGAAGCAGCACCCACGAACCGCCGCCAGGCCGGACGACCTGATAGTGCAGCATGGTGATCGTTGAAGTCCAGGTGACGGGATCTCCCTGCTTCGTCTTGCCCTCTTCAGTGGTGTAGGTGGATTGTGATACGCCGCTCTCCGTGATCTTGAAGAAATCGCTCCCTTCCGCAAAACGGATCATGTAATCCTTCCCCGGTTCGAGGAAGCTCACGTCGCTGGGGGACGTGTTCTCGCGAGGCGGAGGTGAGTCGGCGAACGCCTGTGCAAGAACCAGCAGCAGAGGCACGCCGCACGCCGCGAACAGGGAAGATTTCATCTCGACCTCCAGAGTAAGAACCGGTCCCGAAAGCGAAAAGTCTCGGCATCAACAGTTGAAGCTGACGTCGCCCATCCCACACGGAGGCATCGTAAAGGGCACGGTGGTCACTGCAAAGTGGCAATGTTGGGACAACCGCGGTGATGGCCGGGTCCTGAACGAACGAAAAGAGTGGATTAAACAAACCGCTCGCTCGCCGCCCGCGCCTCCCGGCGACTTCGGCGGCGGCGAATTTCCTCCCGTTCGCAAGCGGACTGCGGTAATGTGGCAACGTGGCGATGTGTCGACGCCATGGGTGACGATGGCGCGAGACCGTCGATTCGACAGGTGGCTGCTGTCGTCTCAGCCGCTGCCCGGTGTGCGGTCCGTTTTGATTGCTGCCTCCAGGAAGAACATCATGAGAATTCTCTCTGCGCTGCTTATTACACTCGTCCTCCTGACCGAAGCGCAGGCTCAAGAGGTGAAGAGCAACATCCCCTACGCCGACCCGGCGCACGAGCGGCAGGTGCTGGATATCTACGCGCCGGCTGAGGCGAAGAAGCTGCCGGTGGTGTTCTGGATTCACGGCGGCGGCTGGCAGCGAGGAGACAAGACGAGCGTCCAGCTCAAGCCGCAGCTCTTTATGGACAAAGGGTTCGTTTTCGTTTCTACCAACTATCGACTGCTACCGAGCGTCGAGATTGAAAGCATCTTTCGCGATGTCGCCAAGTCGCTGGGCTGGGTGTATGCCCATATCGCGGAGTACGGGGGCGATCCGCAGCGGTTGTTCGTGATGGGGCATTCGGCCGGCGCACAACTCGCCGCGATTGTCTGTACCGACGAGCGCTACCTGCAGGCGGAAGGGGTGCCGCTGACGGCCATCAAGGGGTGCGTGCCGGTGGATGGCGATACCTTCGACCTGCCGGCGATCATCATGACGGCGGAGTTCCGCAACCAGCTTCACGGCTTGCCGCAGCCGAAGTTCGGTCATCGCGTGAAGTTCGGCAGCGACCCGGAGAAGCACCTCGACTACTCGGCGATCACGCACGTGGCGGAGGGGAAGGGCATTCCGCCGTTCCTGATCATTCACGTCGCCGGGCACCCCGACACGACCGCCCAGGCGCGGCGGTTCGGGAACGTGCTGAAAGCCGCCAAGGTGCCGGTTACGGTCTTCAGCGCTCCCGAGACAACGCACCGGAAGGTCAATGCCGACCTGGGGCTTCCTGATGATCCGGCGACCAAAGCGTTGCTGGAATTCGTGGAGGGAGCGCTGAAGAAGTGAGCGAATGCCTGGCCGCGCGGCTCAACTGGCAGACGACAGCACCGCCGGGGCTCGAAGTGATTTTCGGGCCCCGGGTAAGGTAGAGGGACAGCGCCCGATGAAGACACCCGCGAGTCTCCTGGAGCGTCTCCGCGAGCCGGAGCAGGAACAGGCCTGGGAGCGGTTCGTCGGGCTGTACACGCCGCTGCTGTATTACTGGGCGCGGCGCTCCGGTTGTCGCGAGTCCGAGGCGGCGGACCTGGTGCAGGAAGTCTTCGCATTGCTCGTCCGCAAGCTCCCCGAGTTCACCTACGACCACAACAAGACCTTCCGGGGATGGTTGCGGACGGTCGCGCAGAACTGCTGGCGCAACATTCATCGCAAAGCCGCCATCCCCCTGGCCGCGAATGGCCCCGACCCGGCACAGCTGGCCGCTCCGGAACGGGATGATCCCTTCTGGGAGATCGAGTATCGGCAGCGGCTGGTCGGTCACGCGCTGCAGATGATGCGGGCCGACTTTCAGCCCGCCACCTGGCAGGCGTGCTGGCTCATCATCGTCGAAGACAAGCCGGCCGCCGAGGTCGCCCGCGAACTCGGCATGAGTACCGGAGCCGTTTACATGGCGAAATCGCGAGTGCTGAGCCGGCTGCGGAAGGAGCTGGAGGGGCTCCTCGAATGATCCGGCGGAGCAGGCGATCGCGCCTCCCTTTTCGTGTGAGGAATTCCGCACAGGCGGTGTAACCTCCCTGCGGAGAGGGGATCGCTCGATCGACGTCTGAACGTGCGGCCTGTCACTCCGCTCGCGTCGCGCGAGGGATCACGCACAAATTCCGCTCGCATTCCCATTTCCGGCGGGGGAGAATGTGCGCGGACGCGTCCCGATTCTCCGGCCCGTGAAGAGGAGCGACACCGGAGAGGAGAGGCCCCCTTTCGCGGCTTGAGGTTTCCCTCTCCTCCGGAGCCAAGGAGCCCGCAGATGATGGTCACGTCCCGTTGTCCCGACCGCGAGGCTCTCGAACAGTTGGCGCTGGGCCGCATGGCCCCTGAAGAAGTCGAGCGGCTCGCGCAACACTGCGAGAACTGCGGCCGCTGCATTCGAATTCTCCAGGAGCTGCAGCCGGAAGACGTGCTGGTAGAGACCGTACGCGCGGGGGGAACCGCGATCGATGCGCCGTTGCCCGACAGGGTGCGGGCGCTGATGCAGAGCCTGCGCGGCTGGTATGCCCGGGGCGAGCCGCACACGTGGAGCAAGGCGTCCGATTCGTCGTTCCCTTCAGCGCAGCCCGCGGAGGAGCAGGGGAGCGTCCTGGCGGAGTCCTGCGACTTCCTCGCCCCGCCCGAAGCGCCGGACGAACTGGGCCGTCTCGGCGGCTACCGGGTGCTCCGGACTCTCGGGGCCGGCGGCATGGGGATCGTTTTCCTCGCTGAAGATCTCGAGCTCAAGCGGCAGGTCGCCCTGAAGGTGATGAAGCCTCTGCTCGCCGCCAGCGCTTCCGCCCGGCAGCGGTTTCTGCGCGAGGCGCGGGCGATGGCCGCCGTCGAGAACGATCACATCGTGCACATCAACCAGATCGGCCAGGCGGGGGGCATCCCCTTCCTCGCCATGCCCTATCTTCAGGGGGAGACGCTGGAAAGCCGGCTCGAACGCGAGGGGCGTCTCCCCGTTGCCGATGTGATCCGGATCGGCAGCGAAATTGCCACAGGGCTCGCGGCAGCACACGCACGCGGGCTGATCCATCGCGACGTGAAGCCCCCGAATATCTGGCTGGAAGGCGAGCGGGGACGGGTGAAGCTCCTCGACTTCGGCCTGGCGCGCGCCTTTGCCGATGAGACCCAGTTGACGCAGTGCGGAGCGATCGCGGGGACCCCGGCCTACATGGCTCCCGAGCAGGCCACAGGAGACCCGATCGACCAGCGCTGCGACCTGTTCAGCCTTGGCTGCGTACTCTACCGCATGTGCACGGGCCAAGCCCCGTTCGCGGGAGACAGCACCCTGCAGATCCTGCGCGCGGTCGAATCCTGTCATCCCCCCGCTCCCGCGGAAAAGTGTGCTGATGTGCATCCGGCCCTCTCGGCACTCGTCATGCGGCTGCTTGCCAAGAACCCCGCGGACCGGCCGCAATCGGCTGCCGAGGTCATCGAGGCACTGCAGGCTCTTCCGGCCATCATGAGCGCGGAATCACCTTCCGCGGCAGCAAGGAGCGAACGTCCCGCGATTCCTGCCGCGACAGGAGCGCGTCGGCGGGTTCCGATATTCGTTGCGGCGCTGCTGTTGGCATTCTTGCCGCTGGCCTGGCTGTGCGGCGGGGCGGTGTTTCGGGTGGTGACGAACAAGGGAGAACTGGTCATCGAAACCGCTGACCCCGATCTCGAAGTGACGATCCGGAATGACCGCGCCCATGTGTACGACAAGGTGAAAGACCGCCGTTTCCTCCTGACCCCGGGAGACTATGAAGTCGAAGTGCGGGAGGAAGGCGAGAACGGCCTCCGCTTCCTGACGAAGAAGTTCACCATCACTCGCGGCGGCCGGGAGACATTCCACGCGCGGCTCGCCTCGCTTCCGCAACCCCCCGCATCTGATGAAGCCCGCCAGTCGGCACGCGTCGAAGAGAAGTCCGGGCAATCACCACAGGCACCGGAAATCGCAAATACTGCTCCATCAGTCGCGCCCGGAGAGAACCCGCCAGTCGCGCCGGCTGAGGGTTTTGTCTCGCTCTTCAATGGCGAGGATCTGACCGGGTGGGAGAAACACGCCGAGCAGCCGCGCGGCTGGAGGGTCGAAGACGGCCTCCTCACCGGGCGCAGCGAGACCGCCAGCTATCTCTTCAGTCAAGCGAGTGACTTCGAAGATTTTCACCTGCGGGCGGAATGCCGCACCAATCGGCTCGGCAACGGCGGGATCTTCTTCCGTGCCTCCTCCGCGCTCGACTGGGAAATCGGCCACGGCCGGAAAGCTCCGTCCGGCTATGAAGCGCAGATCACCCATGAATCCCCCAGGCCGGCCTACAGCCTGACCGGCAGCCTGCTGCGCTCGCCGTTCACCCACCCGCTGACCCGCGTGACGAGGTGCGATCTGAAGCCCGACGAATGGTTTACGCTCGAAGTGATTGCCCGCGGCAGGCAGATCATCATCAAAATCAACGGGCAGGAGACGGCAAACGTGGAGGATGATGTCTTCGAGCGCGGCCATATCGCCCTGCAGGTCTTCAGCGATCCGGTGACCGGGAGCGAAACGCAAGTGGAGTTCCGCCGGATCGAGATCAAGCGGCTGACCGGAAGCGCTGACCCCGACCGGGCGATGGCAACCTGGGTGCTCGGCGTCGGAGGAAACATACGACTCACATGCCGCGGCCGGGAGAGCACAGCAATAAAGGTCTCCGAGTTGCCCGAGTTGCCGTTTATCATCAGCTCAATCAATCTGGAGAATCGGCCGATCGTCGATGCTGACCTCGCGCGTCTGAAAGATTTTCGCGGCGTAGTTCTCTCCCTCCGATCGACTCCGGTGAGTGATGCGGGGCTCGCCCATTTGGCGGGACTATCAAACCTGCTGACATTGATCCTTGATGACACAAAGATCACCGATGCCGGGTTCGTGCACCTGAAAGGGCTCGGACTGGAGTCCATCCAGATCAGTGGAGAGAATATCACCGACGCCGCACTCATGCAGTTGTCGGAAATCAGCACTCTGAAACGCCTGTCACTCGACGATACGAAGGTCACAGACGAGGGATTACTCTCCTTGAGAACGCTTCCCGACCTGCAAGTGCTCGCGCTCGTCTCCGCTTCGATTACGGATGACGGGCTGGAGAATCTGAAGGGGCTGAACCTTTCAGAACTTTGGCTGCAGGACACCCGCATCACCGATGCCGGGCTTGCACATCTGAAGGAGATGGAGAGCCTGACCTTTCTGAGACTCGGCCAGACCGCGATCACCGACGCCGGTCTGGTGCATCTGAAAGGCCTCAAGCGACTCGCGTCCCTTGGCTTGCCCGATCGGGTGACCGATGCCGGCCTCGCACATCTCCGCGAACTCACGGAACTGTCTGAGCTGAGTCTCACCTATGCCGACATCACGGATGCCAGTCTGATTCAACTTGCCGAACTCCCCAAACTCGCGGTGCTCGGCCTGCGGGGGACGCTCGTCACCGATAACGGCCTCAAGCACCTGCACCGTCTCAAGACGCTCAAAGAGATCAACCTGATTGAGACGAAGGTTAGCGAAGCCGGGATTCAGGAGCTGAAGGCCGCAATTCCCGCGTGTGTCATCCTCAGGTGAGTGTTCTGCGGCCGCGCAGAGACCGTGGCGTGATCCGCCCCGGCCCACTGATAAGAGGCAGGGCCGCGATGCGGTTGCGGACAGTTTCTGTCCTGGCTCGGCGGAATTTTCGCCGTCGGACGAGTACCCGCCGCCCGCGGTGAGGCATTGTGTTCTCCCCGCTGAGAGCGCGCGACCGGGGGCCGTCGAGGAGCGATTCTCTTGGCTCATCAGTCGTTGCGCGCGAAAGGGAGCGAGCATCCCGCGCGAGAATTCGCGTGCTCTGCGCATTGGTATGGGCGTTGCATTCACCACCGCAACCTGCCGCGAAGACCAAAAATCTCCGCAACGCCCTGCAGGATCGCCCGCGACGACCTTACGGTCGGTCGGCACCGGCTCGTCCCGCGCCCGATTCTGCCCCTCCCTCAACACGAGCTGAGAAATGATGCGCACGAAACTCGCCCCTCCCCCTGTGAAGTCGGCCCGCCCGGGGACGCAGGGGCTCGGTCATCCCCGGTACACACGACGCGCGTTCACCCTGGTCGAACTGCTGGTGGTCATGGCGATCATCGGGATCTTGATTGCACTGCTTCTGCCCGCGGTTCAGGGAGCGCGCGAAGCCGCCCGCCGCAACTCCTGCCTGAACAACCTGCGACAGGTCGCACTGGCGTTCCATAATTTTCAGAGCGCCAAAGGACATCTCCCGTTCTCGAAGCGCGTGGAGTCCAACGGCGCGGCACGCAGCTGGGCACCCGAGCTGCTTCCGTTCCTCGAACAGGCCAACCTGGTGAGTGCCGCAAACTATGACCTGACCCAGGACTGGTGGCGCCTGCACAGCGAATACACCGAGAACCCGGATGGAAGCTATACGCCCGCCGGTCAGGCGGTCCCCAACGGAATCACTGTGCAGAAGTTCGTGGGGGTCTTCATGTGCCCGTCGACGCCGATTCCGGAACGGATGCAGTTCAAGAACGATCCGGGAGTGGGCCACAAGATCGGTGCCTGCGGCGACTACTTCGTTCCCGAAGGTGTTCACAGCAGGATTCTCGCGGAACTTCCCGCGAACTTGCCGGTGGGAGCACCGAATCCCGGCTTTCCTCCGGGGACCACGAGCACCAGCAACGTTGTTGTCTCCGGAGTCCTGCAGCCCTACGGTGCCGGCGCGTTGCAGTCCTGGACGAGTACCCTCGTGGGAGACCCGCGCGTCGACATCGCCCAGGCACAACTCCGCTATCCCACGCTCACCAGCGTGACCGACGGAACCTCCAATACCATTCTGATCGGCGAATGCGCCGGCCGTGAGGATGTCTGGCGTGGCCGCATCATGACCCCGGCCCAAACCGAACGCGGGGAGGCAAATTGCGCCCGGGCCCGCGGCGGAGCGTGGGCCACGAACGATAACCCCTACGCGATCGGCCAGCGGATCGACTGGTGCAACAGTTCCGCCGCGATCCCCGGAACCATGAAGATCAACAACTCCAACGAATGGGGACACCTCTTCTACAGTTTCCATGACGGCGGGGCGCAGTTCGCGTTCGCCGACGGTTCGGCCCGGTTCATCTCCGAGGACATCTACCTGTGGGTGCTGGTGTCCCTGACGACGCGTGCAGGCGGCGAAGCCCTCAGTGCGACCGACTTCTAAACTTGCCCGACCGCTCGTGAACCCTCTGCAGGCATTCGCGAGCGGTCGTGTGCCGGTGAACCGTTTTTATTCTGATGAAAGCCCCGGGAATCTGGCTGCCCTTCCTCGTGATCAATCGATGTGCGTGGGGAGAGGGAAACAGATTCCCGGGGCTGCTGATTCGATTTCGTTGCGTGCTCGCCGGAGCCGCGAAGGACAACAGCGATGCCCGTGCCGCAGGAAGGGATTGAGCAGGCTGGCCACGAGGCTTCGGAACATTGCAGTACCGAGGTCCGGCTGAAGCTTGCCTGCCCGAAGTGTGCAGGGGTGGGCACGCTTTCGCTTCAGAGCCTGCGCCACATCATTCGCTGCAAACGCTGCGACTGTGAATTTCTGATGGCGCGGGACGGAGAATTGCAGCTCCAGCCGCGCCCGGCCCCCGCTCGCTATGACTGCCCGCGCTGCGGCCATGCGGGCTCGCTGACCGTCCGCCGCTCGGTCCGCAACGCCGAGTGCGAGAAATGCAGCTGCCCGCTCGTCCGCAGTTCCGACCATCGCTTCCGGGGAGTTCAGGAGATTGAACCGGCCGGCCGGCCCGCGGGGGCAGCGAAGTCTCACCCGGCACGCTTCGTTGCGTGGAGCTCGTCACTGGCCGCTTTCCGACGCCGCGCCGGCCGTGGAATGATGCTCTGTGCCGGGGTGCTCCTGGGCGGACTGTTGATCACCGGCGCGGTGCTTGCCGCCCGCTTCTTCCTTCCCCACGAGGGGGCGCATGTGCAGCGTTTCACGCGGGCCTGCCTCTCGGCCGATCGTTCGGCTCTCCGCCAGTATCTGCCGGACGATCCCGTGCAGAAGCTGGAATTCGACCGCTGGCAGATTCGCCATTTCGCATCGATCAAAGATGCCCATCGTCCCGCCGGTGACACCATCGCAATTCAGGTTGATCTCGTCGAGGAAAGCCCCCCGTTTCGACGGTATCGCGTCACGATGACCTCCCCCTTCATCGGCACCCGCTCGCATCAGCAGACGTGGCGATTACTCGGCGATCAGTGGTGCTTCGACCCTGCAGCCACACTCACCGCCACCGACGCACGACCGTCTCTGCCTTCTCCGCAAACACGGTGATCTGCTGCCAGAATGCATTTCCTGGGTGAAAGCTGCCCTGTTCGAGTGCCGCCCTCTGTTTGTCGGCAACAGACGTGACGGCGTCCGTGACTTGAGCGAGACCGGCAGGAAAAGAGAGAACCACGAAAGACACGAATAACACGAAAGAGGCACCCGGCCTGTTGCCTTCGTGTCTCCTTGTAACCATCTGCGATGATTCAAGACCGGCCGTCTACAATGGCGATCGAACACATCGCACACTGGAACATCGGGCACACTAAGGCACCACGACCGGGCGGGAGCGGGGCGAACGCACAATGCCGCCGGTGCCCGCAATGATGTTGGTCTTCGGCATGGAGGCTTCCAGCCTGGCGACGGCTTCCTCATCGATCGCACACATGAACAGGCTCAGGTCGCGCAACTGCGTGAGCTGACTCAGGACATCGTAGCCGGCCCGGTCCTGAAATTGAGTGAGATACAGCGTACGCAGGTGCGGGAGCGGCTTTAGAAGTGCCAGTCCATGACTTCTCCCAGTGCAACGTCGAACGGCAGGTCATTGAACTGCACCGTGACTTTCCGGTCGAGATCGACATTCGCCTTCGCGAGTGCCGGCTCATCAAGTTCCAGTCCGATTCCGGCCTGGCGGGCCAGTTCGCCGAACGCTTCTTTCAACGGCATCTCTTTCGCCGTCAGCGAGACTTTTTTTTCAAAGACGGGCAGGAGGGCGGATTCGCCTGCCTCTTCGTTCTTCGGCTCAGCGCTACCCTCCTGCTTCTCGGAAGAACTCTCGGTCAGATCCTGCTCCGCGAAGAAGGCCAGCGAACCGGGCTTTTTCGGATCGAGCAGAGTCTTCTCCGTCCGCTTCAGGTTCGGGCGGGTCTGCAGCGGTTCCCCCTGCTCGCGAAGAATCAACAGCCGCCCGGCGGCCTGTTGCTCGCCTGCTCTGGGGGGTGTCGGGGCTTTCAAGGCAAACGCCTTGCCATCGAAGTACAGCGTCTCCGGTTCGCGCGACGTGATGCGGATTTCGAATCGCCGCACAGTCTGCTTGTCTTCAATCAGATTGACGTGTCCCTGAAGTCCCCATCCTTCGTCATTCTCCCATTGAGTGAGACCGCGCTGCAGAAAGCCGCGGGCGTAGAGTGCGAAGACGACTTGATCCTCCGTCTGAAAGAGGATCGCACTTCGCGAACCTTTACCCACCACGCATCGGAAAAACTTCCTTGAAGAGCGGACGATTCGCCCCGCGAGTCGGTCGGATGTGCTGGCTCCGCCCGATCGGCAGCGGGCACGCGTGTCCCGAACGGCTCCGCCTCCGCGCGAAGATTCGCATCGTGAATCGCGGATTCGGCGGATGGTGACGCAGCACCGGGCACCGGCGTCATCGCGACGGACACCAGGGCCGGCAGCACAAACCACGTCGCGGCAGGCGTCATCACCGCGAGCGCCAGCACACAAAGCAGCCCCAGATAGCGGGTGTTCGCCGAACTCCCCTTGAAGATTCGCTGCACCGCGACCGCGACCAACGCCCCGATACCGAACTGCCAGAGCGAATGAACCAGCAGCCATCCGATTTGCTCGACAGGAGAAAGACCGCCGCGTTCTGGATCAGGGTCATGAGCGATCTCCTTCCCGTTGATCGAGCAACCGGCGGACTTCATCGAGCTCTTCTTTCGAGGCCGGAGCCGAGGCGAGCACCTGGAGCACGACGCTCATCGCCGAGCCTTCGTACACCTTGTCGATGACGTCCCGGAGCATCCGTCTGGCCGCACTCTCGCGGCTCAGGGCCGGGCGGTAGATATGCGGCTGGGCCGTCTCGTTCCGCTTGACGAGCCCCTTCTCCAGCATCACGGAGAGCGTCTTCACCGTGGTGGAGTAGTTGGTCCCCTTCTCGGCATTCAGCCGCTGATGGATCTCGCGAACCGGACTGGGGCCAAGCTCCCAGAGGATCCGGAGAATCTGCAACTCGACTTCCGTAGGCCGCGGCGAGCCCTCCGCACGCATCGCTGTGCTCCTTCAAGATTCAGACACCCGGATCGCCAGCGGGAACGGAAGAGGCTTCCCCCACGGACGGCGATAGCGAAAGCTTTCGCTACGACAAGCGGGATTTTCGGCCAGGCGTATCGGAATTCGTCACGGCGGAGCAGCTCAGCACCGTTCCTCTGTCGGATGAGTGGGAACGGCAGTGGCGTTCCTGTCGTCGGGGATCATGTCCCAGCGCCAGCGGATGTCCCGTACATCGCGCCAGTCGCAGAGGATGTCGTGAATCTCCTTCGAGGCGGCGTAGATGTCCGCCGGCAGGGCGGACACGATGCGGCCGAGGAGCCGTCCCAGGAATCCCGGCGTGTACTTCGGAGCGATCTGAACGGCCCAATGCTGCGGAATCGCCAGTTCAGCCAGCATCAATTGCAGAGTGACTTCATTCCGCTCGCAGAAGAAGGTCCAGCAGTTGTAGTAGAGTTCCAAAAAAGGGGAAACCGTCCACCCCCGCAGTGCAAGGCTCTGGCTGAGGCGTTCGGCCAGCGTGCGGCCGAACAGGTCGGTGTCCTGATTGTGTTCGTTGTCAGCAACAAACAGGACGTGTTGCGAAAGCGGCATCCGCCGGTTCTCCGTACCTTGCTGCGTAAATTCGAGAGTTTTGAACGCGATTACGACTCGGTCAGCACATGAGGCAGATCATCGAAACTGCCGGCATAGAAGACACGAAGGTTTGTACCGCATCATTGTATCACCGCCGTTCAGCAGACCATGCTGAGTCCCCGCGTCGCCCTGATGACCGGAGTCGCAACGCGTCAAGTCTCCCTGGGTAGCCCGGCCCCGGCCGACGAATTATTGCACGTTGCTGCCGGTGCCGCCGCGGTCGGCGACGGGGGCGCCTTCTTCGACCAGCAGGAGGCGGTATTCGAAGCCGCGGCGGATGAGGGCGTTTCTCAGCGTGCGGAAATGGCCGAACGAATCGGGGCGGAGCACGATTTCCACATACGTCGAGCGTGGAGAGAACTGCGAAAGGCGGCTGAGGATGGCGGCCTCCGCGGTGTCGGAATCGAGCGGAATCCCTGCCGTCGGATTGGGCATCGTCGTGACCCTGCCCAAGCTGTCTTCGATCACGACAAACTCATCGGTGTTCAAGCCCTCGCGGTTGCCGAACTGGTCGTACCTGTGCCAGACATACATCCGTCCGAAGCGGACGATCAGCCCCACGCTTCGCCGCAGCCCGGCGGAGTGGACAACCGGCATCCGCAACTCTTCCGTACGCGCCTGCCGGCTCTGTTCGATCTGCTCTGCGAGTTCCGCGGCCTTTTGCTTTTCCATCTCCAGGGCCTGTTCCGCCGCGGCAATCTCGCTGCGCCCCTGTTCGATGCGCGCATGCGTTTTCGCGTTCTCGATCCGCTGTTGTTCGATCTGCTCGCGAAGTTCGTTGTTCGCCGCTTCGAGAGTGTTCTTCTGCGCGATCAGGGCCCGCGTCGCCTCGGGCGCGAACTGGGCGACCAGTTGCCCCTGCGATTCGCTTACGTCCCGGAGTGACGCAAGCTCGGCATTCAATGCCTCCAGACGCTCCGCCAGTTCCTCGAACTCCTGAGCCGAGACCGTCTCTTCAGGCGTCGTCGTTTCTTCCGAGCCGCTGAGTTGCAGCAGCAGCGAAACGAGAATCGCGATGAACAGCACTCCGCCGAACGTATTGCAGATCGTGTCGAGCAGCAGTTCGAGGCTGTCCACCGGTTTGGCGCGCGGGCGTCTCATGGCGCGGCCCCCCGCTGCGGGTCGAGCAGCACCTGATCGCGCGCCACCGGATCGAAGCCGAAATGATAGCCGCCGCCATGAAACGCGGCTTCGATCTCATCGAATGTGTCGATTCCACTGGGGCGGACCAGCAGCAGGAAGTAAGGGGACGCGGTCGTCCTCTGCTCGCGGGCCCAGTCGAGAAAGGCGCGGGCGGCCGATGGCCGGGTCAGTCCGCCGCGACCAGAGAAGACGAGCGGTGGTGCCGCGTGTCCGACGCGGGCGACGGTGACCCGGGACTCTTCGCAGACCACGAGCCAGCCTTCCGACTGCGTGCCGCGCGGCATCGTGAAGATCGGCCGCTTGTCCTCCTTTTCCGCCGCGGCCTGCGCTTCGAGTTCCGCATTGCGCTCGCGCGTCTCGACAAGTTCCTCCAGCACCTGCTGCGCATCGAACCGCTCGGCGGCGAGAACACGTTCCGCCTCGGCCAGACGGCTTTTCTGCTGGCGGAGCCGCTCAAGCTCGCGAGTCTGGGATTCCTTCTCCTGCTGCTGCTCGTTGATTCGCTGGTGAAGCTCGGCGGCCGACCACCGGGCCACCTCGCGGATCAGGTCATCGGTCGTGCCGACGTTCTGCTGCCGGGCAGCGAGTTCCGTTTCCGCCCCTGCGATCGCGTCGCGAAGTTCTGAGGCCTGGAGCTGAGAGTCCGATTCCCCCTCGGGCCGCTCGACGAGCTCCAGCGTCAGGAGCAGCACCATCACGATCAGAATTCCGCTGACCGAGGTGATGATGTCCTGAAAGGCAAACAGGGAGATCGCGGCTCCGGCGCGGCGACGGCGCATCACTCCTCTCCTTCAAAGGGCATCAGTCGCAGCCGTCCGACGATGTTCCGCACGCAGTACTCGCTGCACGCGTCGAGAAATTCTTCTTCCGACTTTTTCAACGCGGTGAGAAGCAGCTGGATCAGCAGGGCTCCGACGAGTCCCTGCATGGTCGTTTCGAAGGCAATCGACAGGCCGCCGGTCACATCCTTGAGTGCGTCCTTCACCTGGCTCAATTCGGTGGTGGAAGACAGGACCGCGCCGAAGCCGCCAATCGCCACGGAAAGCCCCTGCACGGTGCCGATGAACCCGAGCACCGGAATCGCCCAGACGAACCCCTGCAGGAGGGAATAGCTGGTCTCGGTGGCGGAGGCATCGTGGTCGGCCTGCGTCTGCAAAATCTCATCGACATCGGCGACCCGCCCGAGGTTCCGCAGGTTCATCAGCGCAATCGTGATGCGATTGAACAGCAGAAAATGCTTCGGATCATCGACGGCACGATAGATCTGCCGGGTCACCTCATCGACCGTGGAGGGGGAGAGGACGAACTGCGGATCTTCGGGAATGACGCTGATGGCAAGAATCCGCCGCTGCAATCGGAGCTTCAGGAACTTCAGCCACAGGATGGCGAGCGACCAGAAGAAGAACCCGACGATGAAATACGGAATGAACCCGCGCTCGAGGAAGGTTTCGGCGAACCAGGTCGCCTTGAGCGGCAGGAGCACCATGTAAAAGCCGGTAGTCAGCACCACGGCAATGAGCAGGGCACACCACGTATTGACCTGGGTAAAACGCCCACCGCGAAACGCGATCCGCTGCTCGGGGTCCTGCGCCGCCCACGAGAGTGTCGGCTCGGGGAAGAGTGCGTGAGTACGAAATTGTGTCGCCAAGGGACGTTCCCGTGGAAGTGAGACAAAGGAAACCGGTAACGAATCAGCCCGCAGCAGTCTCGTCGGACTCCGCCGGAGAGCTTGCCGTGTTCGCCGCCAGCACATCCAGCTTGCCCGGAATCAGCATGACCGACCGCAGGACGTCGATGAGGATGTAGCCGATGGTGACGAGCCTGTAAGCGACGAGGGGGAGGAAGGCGGCACCGGCAACCAACGCCGCCGAAACCGTCGCGATCCCCATTCCTTCCAGTGATTTGATTCCTTCTCGGAACTTGTACATCCCGCCTCCGATCAACAGTCCGATCATCCCGAGGAAGCATCCAATCCCGTAAGCGGCCCCGATCGCGCGTAATGTCAGTTTGAAAGTAAGTGACAGAATTCCAATTCCCTCTTCGCCGGCCGTGACGGAAGCGGGACATTCGATATTCAGCCATGCGGGCTGCAATGCGGCGCACGCATTAAATCCACAGATCGTGAAGGTCACGACCGCGAAGACATAGAGAGACGATTCCTCCTCCTGAACAGCGATGACCGAAAATACGGTGGCAAAGACAATTCCCAGCAGAAGCTGGAACAGGGCCGTACCTCTCAGATAGCTGTCGGACGAAAGCTGGCTGGGGGAACTGGCGATAATTGCCTGCGCAGCCCGACTGACTCTTTCACCGGCGTATCTCAGGATGCCCAGAGTCAAGAGGCTCAAAACTCCCAGGATTACCAGATTCAGGCTGTCCTCCTTGATTCCCGTGTAGATGATGAAACCGGGAACGATGAGCATCGTCACCACAACTCCAATGCTGCCGGCCGTGATGATGGTATCCATCAACAAGTCGAGCGACCGCACCGGGAACTGCAACTGGACTCCGTCCAGGACCGCGTCCCAGATACTGGCGGGGCGGCGGACGGGATCGGCGGTCGTCGAAGTGCCCGCTGATGTGGCGGCCGTGCTGCGCGAGGACTTCTTGAAAGCGGTTCCTTCAAAGAGCCCGTCGATGTCCCCGGCCGGCTTCCAGTCGCGCATTCCTTCTTTCCAGACGAGGTCGTAACCGCTGAGCTGGAAAGTGTGCGCGAGCCGCTTCAGTTCCGCGAAGCTCACCGGACCCTGCTGGCGGCCGTCGATCGAATAGAACCAGTCCGCCTGCGGAGCCGGGGTGGCGGTCGCCGGTTCGTGCTGCAGCGCGGCGTTGCTTTGCTCGGCTGTGTTCTCGACCGCGGCGCGGCTCGGACGCGCGCTTCGCGTCGTGGAAAAAAGTTGCTCGAACCGCGCGGCAGGTTGCCAGGTGTGCCGGTCGGTCGAGATTTCATGGACCCGGCTCAGTCGGCCCCGGTCGCGGAGAGACTTGAGCGCCTCGATGCCGAACGGGCCCAGGATCTTCCCCTTTGCACGCACGTAATACTGTGTCGTCTCAAGCGACGAATTGCTGCTGCTCATCTGCTGCCTTTGTGCTTTCGCTTGTTAACCGTCGATGCGATTCCCGCGTGCTGCGACTGCCGTCGTTCCGCTTTCGGTGGCGAAGATCACTCGCCCCTGCCGCAATGCAGCGGGCTCGACGCTCCGCAGGGTGATGCCGTTCTTGTCGGCGACTCCGATGGTCCGCCAATGGCTCTCGGTGCCGTCCGCCTCGGGCAGAACAACGCGCAGCGTTCCGGTGCTGCGCGGCTTCCACTGGCTGCGGCAGACCCAGCTTCCCGTCGCGTCGCGATCGAGCCAGCCGACAATCTCGGTCCGCTCGAACACCTGTTCCTCGATGCGATCCGTCCGTTTGCGGGCGGCGGCCCAGGCCTTCAACAGGGAGTCACCGGCGGCAGCCAGTGCCGCGTTCGCCGACTCTTTTGCGACGGCAGCGCCCGGATCTTCCGGATCCATCCAGCGGACGGTCAGGTCAATGTCCTCCGCGCGGAGCAGCTTCAGCGGTGCTTCGAGTTCAAGGGCGAGTGCCTCGCTTCCCAGCGCGGCATACTCCACGGTCCGCAGCACGAGGAAGTACCGGAGAAACGGATCGAGCTCCGTGTTCTTCAGCAGCGATTCGGTGAGTCCGTGGAAATACTCTTCCCACTCCTCCACACCGAGCGAGTAAATCTTGCGCGTGACTTCCCGCGCGATCTTCACCTGCGGAGCGGGGGCGGCTTTCGTGTCGACGAGGTCCTCGACGTTGAACGTTTTCATCTTCATCTGGCCGTTGAAGCCCGCCAGATACTTGATCGCCAGGCGGACATTCTTGCCCGTCGCGATCTCGGTATCGCGGGCGACGTAGTAGACGGTCCCATCCTTCGCCTTGAGGACATGGGCGTCCATCAGGAGGTTGCCCGAGTAGAGTTCGTGGAGCCGGTATTTCACTCCTTCTTCCTCGTCACCGTCGGTCCCCACCGTGCGGGCCTGAATCGGGCGGAGATAGTTGAGGTACGTTTGCGCAGCCGTTGCGGCCGGGGACTTGCCGTACTGCGCGAGGAACGATTCACACTCGGCGATGCGGCTGGCGGCCTGCTCGGCATCGGCTGGGGTGAACTGCCGCCAGTTGCGTGTCAGCCGTTGCCACTCGGCGGCTCCTTTCCAGAGTTCCACTTCCGCCGCCGCGGCCTGAAACTCGCTGGCCCGCTCATCCTCCGGCAGCGTTTTCGCGAACTCCTGAAGTGCCTGCGCGAGGTCGGTGAGACGTTCGCCGGCGTTGGGATCGTCAGAACGAATCTGTGAGCGGGCGGTCAGATTCTCGAGAATCCGCCGCGCCTGCTGACGCCGCATGTGCAGGTCGTGCTGGTCGGCGAGTTGCCGCGCGATCAGCTCCACTCCCGCATCGAATTTCGGAGCCGCCTTCAGCGCATTGCGGCGGAGCTCGCTCAGCTTCGCCGAGATTTCAGTCAGTTGAGCTTCCCGGCGGGCATCCTCGGCGGCGTTGTCGGGCTGCTGGCGCAGTGCGGCGAGTTCGCGGGTGAGCTCATCGATACTCGTGGTGATTTCGCTTTCGAGACGCGCAACCGCCTGGCGATGCGCGGTTTCGATCTCGCGGCGGCGCTGGACGTGGGCGGCTTTCTCCTCCACCGTCCGGGCCAGTTTCTCCGCCTCGGCGAGCAGCCGTTGTGCTTCGGCATGGTCGGAAGCGGTGGCGGCTCCGGAGAGTGCCGCGGCGAACTCAGCCGCCCGTCCCCGTTCCGCCTCTTCCCGCTCGGCCAGAGTCATGCCGAGAGTCAGCCAGCGTTCGGAGTTGGAAATATCGCGATTGCGGTCGTAGGTCTCTCGCGCCTCGGCAAGCTGGCCCTCTTCGAGCAGTTGTTCGACCGCGAGCGCCAGCCGTTCGAGCCTGTCGGCCTGGATGCCGCTGTAGACGAAGAGACCGATCAGACCGATCGCGATCAGCACGAGCGCGACGCTGCTGCCGATGATGAGCTGCCGGTGCCGGGTATCGGCAATCTGAAGTGCGGAGATGCGGTTGTACAGCCGGGTGTGGAGCATTTCGGGGATGCCGCGTTCGAAGCGCAGGACGGCATGCCCGAGGCGTTCGAGCTCGGTCACGCTCAGGTGGTCGTGGTCGAGTCCCCGTTCGAGGGCGGCGAGCGCCTTCTGATAATCGCGTTCGCCGGTTTCGCGGTCGTCCTCGTCGGCGAGCCAGCCGAGTGCGGGGGCCGCCAGTTCGGCGAGCGGTTCGCCGTCGCGGAGCTGCGCGAGCCGGGCGTTCTGTTGCCATTCTTCCCGCAGCGCCTGTCCCCGAGCGCGGTCGAGGCTGCTGAGGGCATCGTTGAGTTCCCCGGCAAGGCGTTCGAGCTCTCCCCGCGCCTGGGCCCGCACCAGTGTCGAAGTGCGTTGCCGAATGTTGCGGAGCAGGGACTCCGGCGGGCGGACGCGCCAGTCGTTGCCGCCGAGTTCGGCGATGAGCGCCTTGAGGGTGCCGGCGTCCCTGCGGTCGGCGGCTTCCCGCGCTTCGCGATCGATCTCCCGCAGCCGTGCTTTCTCGAACTCGCGGACATCATCGTCCCAGAAGGTCGATTCGGGATCGAGATTGCAGAGTCGGCGGAGCACCTCGATGCGGGGCTTCAACGGAGCCTGCGAGAGGACGAGCAGCCGTTGCCGGTCGAGGAGCTTCTGCAGCGGTGCCTCCGCCGCATAGGCTTCGTTGAGCTGTTCGGCGACGTCGATCAGCAGCGGCTCGGACCGGGGAAGCTGATACATCGCCGCGATCTCGTCCCATTGCGGCCGCTCGGGGAAGTCGAGGAGCGTGACGAGATCGAGGAGATTCGGCTCGGCCTCGGCCATCTGGATGGCCTCGGAGCGGAGCCCCTGTCGCAGAAACTCGGCACACCGCCGCAGCCGGGCATTGGCCTCCCGGCACCCCTGCGCGAGCGCTTCGGCGAGGACGCGCATCTCTCCGGAGAAATCGCAGTGCTCGGACTGCAGGAAGAACCGGATTTCATCAATCGTTCGCTGGTAATCAGCCATGGCCCTGACTTTCTGACAAACACTACAGACTCATGCCGCACGTCGAACGCAAACCGTTGAACTCGTTGGCCGCCCGGTTACTTCTCCCGCGAATAGTCGATGACATAGATCCGCCGCGGCTCACCGTCGATCTCAATTTCGTAGTACATTCGCGCTGCGGCGACTTCTGCCTTTGGCAGGGTTGTCTCGCATAACTTGATGAAGTCCGCGAGGTCCTTTGCTTTGGGAAGACTTTGCTGCCACACTTTGTGTTGCTCGAGTATCGCGTTCAACCTGTCACGCTCATTTTTCTTGCTGTCATCCCCGCCTAGTTCATTAATTTCTTTTGTGAGAAATGAGATGTTTTTCGTTGCGTCTTCGGTAATTTGCCTTGGATTCTGTTTGGTGAACCACTCATACAGTGATCCTTTAGGAAGAATAACTTTCTCTGTATCTGCCGGCCTCGCCTGGTTCATTTGGTTTCCTAAGGACTCCTGCCAAGCCCTCCAGAATGCCTCATCCTTGATTAGTTGGAGCTCAAAGGCATCATGCTTGTCGGACAGTTTCCAGGTGATTTCGGGACTGAGGCGTTCGATGTCTGCGGTAAGAGGCTCTCCTGGAATCTGTTTCAACTGCCCTTTCAGATAGTTGCGCAGGTTTGGACTATTGAGCCTCCCTTGTCGGGTGGGGGGCTCAGATGTGCTCGACGGATTCGCTGGTTCGAACTGGAAGGGTTGTTGTTCAAGTCGCACAGTGAGCTGCTCGAACTGGATGTTCGGCCAGTCGTCTGCCTGAGGCAAAGAGCTTGCGTTCCATCTAAGTCGTTTGTTGGCGAACCGCTTCGTATTGATATCAATAGGTAGTTGCTGAAGCACAAACCACTTTCTGCAGCGATTGTCGTTGTCGCGAATGCAGATGGCGCACCAGAAGATCTCAGGCGAGCGGTTGGGGTCGTTCTCATAGCGAACATGCAGATGGGGGGATGTATTCGAATTGATAATACTGAGCTCGGCGATCAATACCGGAACTGTTGCTTGTTTGGAGATGGTGGCTGTTGAATCGTTCTTGTTGGCGATGATGAGTAGTGTGCTGAATACTGGTGGGCCGTGGACCGTGATCCGGTAGTCTCCCGCCGGAAGCCCTAAATTATATGTCCCTTTCCATTCGTCGCCCAAACGCTTTAGTAAGCCTGATAGGTTCACTGCCGTCGGCGGGCTGGCGAATGCGTTTGTGATCTGTTCAGGTTGCTTGGCCGGGGCAGGTGCCGTAGGTGGCCTCTTTTCCTCGGGAGATTCGGGCTCTTGTGAGGGGCTTTCTTCTGAGTTGGGATTCGTGTTAGCGGGGGCCGGGTCAGAGGCTGGCTTGTCCCCCTTTGACGACTTTCGTTCGCCAGCAGAGGGTTCCTGTTCGCTGGGTGGGGTAGCGTTCTCTGGAGGTTCAGTGGGTTTCGACGGTTGCTGTGCGCCGCCTGTTAATTGCTTTGGAGATGCGGGCGGTGAAACTTTCACGGCTTCCGGCTTCTGCACGGCACCTTTGGAGGATGTCGCTTCGGCAATGAGGTTCGCATGGTTCTGGGTGTATCGGAAAAGAACGTACCCGGCTCCGAGCAGCAGAAGCAGCATTAATGCGGTTGCCGCGATCTTCCAGCGTCCACGGCTCCGTGCGTGCGATTCCGCATAGAGATCCTCCAGCCGGCGACGGTGTTTGCGCGGCGGCGGAGGAGGGGGAGCGCCGGGGCGGGTGGAGAGGGAGTAGGTTTCGCCTTCCAGCGGGGGCGGAGTGAGGCCGGGGGCGTCCGCTTCGAGCTCGACGACTTCGGCTTCGTCAAAGTTCTCAGCGGCTGTCGTGCGGGTATCGTCGGCACGTGCAGGTGCGCCGGTGCGGGCGAGTTCGACCAGGCGGCCTCCGGTGGCCCGTTCGAGGGGTTCGCAGAGATTGATCCGCAACGCCTGCACAAAACGCCGTGACTGGTTGGCTTCGGGCGAGTCCTTCAACACGCAGCGCCAGTTGCAGGTCGTTCCCGGCGGGAGGCTGGTGAAATACGTGCTGAAGGTCACCTCCCAGCGCTGGTCACGCGGCAGGAGCGCAATCGCCTCGGCGATGAGCGGCAACAGGTCCATGCCGGGCTCGAAGATCAGGTAGACCTGCCGTTGCGGGTCCGCGAGAAAGGCTTCCGCGAGCACGCCCGCCCAGCCGGCATCGCCCGTCAGTCGCTCCCACGCGGTGCAGACACCGGGCGTGACTTCGCCGCGCGGGACGGCGCGGCCCGCGGTGAGCGTCCTCAGTTCGCCGTCCCAGCGGTCCTGCAGGAAGCCGGGCTGTTCGAGCAGCCACGCGGGGCCGGGCGGCGTGCGCTCTGCGGGATCGAGCACGACATGATGCGCCAGCTTGTTCGTCCGCTGCGAGTAATCGAGGCCGTAGTCGGAGATCCGCGAGAGCACACTCGCGGGACGACCGGCGACGGTCAGTTTCAGATGCGACCAGACGACCGGGTTCAGCGCCGCCTGCGGATCTCCGGGCGGGAAGACGGGGCGGTAGCCGCTCAGCGATTCGAGTGCCGTCGCCAGCGGGGCCGACATGCTGCGCGTGCTGACGACCGTGCAGAAGCCGCGGCTGCCGGCTTTCAACCCGCGGGGGGCGGAGGTATAGAGCAGTTCCTGCGTCATGGGGCGTCTCCTTTACGCTCCGGTTTGCGGACGATCGAGGGGATCAGTCCGGTGCTCCAGCGGCACAACGCGTAGAGGAAGGGAACGGCGACCCAGTGGGGGGCCGTCTCCGCCGGGCGGATCGCGAGCAGGCCGCTGGCGGTGTCGACCTCGGCGTTCCAGCCCACGGCACTCACGGGGACATAGATCACTTCTTTCGCGAAACTCTCCGCCGCCGAGACAATCTCCGGGCAGAGACGGAGCATCAGCTCGCGGGCTTTTCGCGAGCGGCGTTCAACGATCGATGTATCAAGGGCATGCAGGACGAAATCCTGCTGCTGCTCGCCGACCACGCCGCGCGAAATCTGCCGCCACGGTTCGGGGGGCGGATCTTCTCCCAGCAGGTGCGACCAGGCATCGCACTTCGTCAGGATCACCACGAGCGGCCGGTTGTGCTTTTCGCTTTGCCGCAGCCCCGCATAGCGGCGGATCCGGGCGGCGGCTTCCTGCAGGATCGGCTCCTGCCGGGCCATCTTCACATCGCCCGCGACGGCCTTCTCTCCCTGGCAATGCTGCCGGAAGCGGTTGTCCTGCGTCGGATCGAAGACGTAGAACAGCGTCCGCGAACGGGCCAGGTGCCGCGTGACCGGCGTGCTCGCGGTGTCGCGTCCCGGCTGGAACGATTCCCCCGCATTGTCATAGAGGCAGACCACGCGGGCGAGTTGATCGGCTTTCGCCGCATGCGGATGCCCGGCCTGCGGTTGCATGCTGAACAGGAACGGCCGCGGATAACTCACCGTCTGACTGCCGAACGAGACGGTATCGTAAAGATCCCCCTGTTCTTCGGTCTTGCGGATCAGGCTCGCCAGCGGGATGAGCGAATCGGCCTTCGAGTTGACGAACAGCGATTCCTCGTAATCGGTGAGGCTTTGATTCGCGACGGGATCGGCATCGGAGAACGAGATGCCGAACTGAATCCCCAGCAACTTGCGCAGTTCCCACGTCATGGCGGCGAGGAAGTACGACTTTCCGCTGGCGGGCGCGCCGAAGATCGAGAGGAAGAGCGGTTCCATTTCGAGCATCGCCTGCGGAATGCCCAGGTGGCAATTCGGGCAGGCAAGATGACGGCAGGGGAAGCCCTTGGCGTCGAGGGCCTCGCCATCGACCGTGAAGCGCGTGGGGAGAAACCGCTGCTGCTTTTCGGGCCCGAGACGCTGATCGCCGAGCAGGTCGATATGCTCCGAGATCCACAGGGTGCGTTCGGGAGAGAACTGTTCCCAGCAGTGCGGGCAGGTGATCCGTTCGAGGAGCCGCGAGGCTCTCCGCGGGGCGTTCGCCGTTGCCATTCCAATGCCTTGCAAGAATTCGGGGGTTCTATTTCTCGATGAGCGTTTTCAAGGACGAGACGCTTCCCGTCCCGTCGGTGGCCTGTTCGTTTGCCGCGCGGGCGAAGCCGTTGAGTTCGGCGAAGATTTTCCCGGCGAGGGCACAGCAGGCGGGGTCATCGGGGAACGCGCGGGCTGTCTGCCAGGCCCGGGTGGCGTCCTGAAACGCGGCCCCCGGCTGGCCCTTGCTCTGATGACGACGGGCGCTTTCATAAAGCCTCTCGGCTTCGCTGCGGGCCGCCTGCGGATTACCGGGAGACGCGGCTGCGGTCGCCGACTTCTCACCGCTGTCCGTCGCGGGGAGCGCACTAGCGGACTGGCTCGGATTGCCTTGCGGTTCACCCTGGCTTTCGGTGGCAGCGGCTGTCTCCGCAGCGGGAGGTGCTCCGGCGTCTTCCGAGGCGTCCGTGGAGTTCTCGCGGGCGGCAGGGGGTGAAGCTGCCCCGCTGGCTGCGTTCGGGGGCGGCTCGGTTTCACATCCCGAGCAGCCGGAGAGCGCGCAGAGCAGCAGCCCGGCGAGCAGGTGCCGGGCGCGCGCGCGAGCATGAAAGCGAACTGCGGAAATCGTCGGCATCATGAGGGCCTCTCTCGTCTCCTTCAGGAAGGCATCGCAGGCGAACGGAACAGCTTCCCACCTGACTAGTGGAGTTGATGGAGGCGAAAAGTTTGCCGTTGCGGGCTGCGGACGCTGATTGCGGGACGCCGCCCGCAGTGGGCGGCGATGAGGCTCAGGCGTGAGAATCGTGGGGGCAATTTCCCAGCATGCAGGGTCGGGGGATCTGGCGTCAATGCTGCTCGCACGCTGAATTTGCTTAACAGCTGTGCGCGTGTGGGTATGTCTACCCGTGTAGGTAGTTGTGAGACCTAGTGGTAAGTAATGCCACTACCTGTAAGGCTTGTTAGACATACAATGTCCCGTCAATTTGGCAGCCGGGCGAACGCATTGTGAGAGGGGAGCGTCGTTTGTTCTTCTCGAGCCATAAATCGTCGCGGAGAGGGGTGAGCGCGAACGATCGACGGAAGCCTGCGGGGAAGGTGTGCAACACCGGCTGTGGAGAATCTGGTTTCTCCCGCACTGTGGAATGGCTATCCTCAGGCAGGCTCGCGGAGCATGTGCAGTTCCGGCAGACGAGACCGGGCACCCAGGATCGAGCGGGGAGAGAAGAGAGAACATGTCGTACTCAGGGAAGTTCTCGCTGAAGAACGTCGGTGCGTGGCTCGGTATCGTCGGGCTGCTGCTGTTCGCGATCGTGGACGTGCGGGCGGATGCTCCTGACGGAGAGGAGGAAGAATACAGGACCCGGCTCTTTTTCGCCGATCCGGACGGCTCGAACCTGAAAAAGGTGGTCGACCTGCCGGAGTTCCAGACGCAAGGCTCTCCCTGCTGGTCGCTGGATGGGAAACTGATCGCCTTCGACGCCTGGAAGTCTCAACTGGGAGAGAAGTTTACGTCCTCCCGGACGATTGTGGTGAATGCGGACGGGAGTCAGCCGCGGATCTTCGAGGATGCCGCGATGCCGGCCTTCTCTCCGGGCGGCTATCGGATTCTCGTTTCGCGTCCCCAGTCCGGCGGCGTGTGGGTCATCGATGTGGATTCGGCTGACGATGAGCAGTCGGTTCGCATCGATGAGCGCGGGTGGGGAACGGACTGGGCACGCGACGGACGGTTCGTCTATGGATTGAGAACGGAGAGCGGCGGGAACCTGCGCGTGGTCGATATCGTCGAAGGGCGAATTCTGAACCTGTTTGACGAGCAGAAGACTCCCTACCGGCAGATGTTCTGGAACATGGCGTGGTCGCCCGACGGGAAACGAATCGCTTACAAGGCCGCCACGCACGATGGCAAGGTCCAGTTCGGCATCGTCGACACCAGCGGAGCCGAGCATCGCCATGTCACACGGGACGAAGGGCAGATTCTGGCGAGTTTCGCCTGGAGTGCCGACGGGTCGCACGTCCTCTATGTGAAGATGTGCCCCGAACGCAAGCGCTACCAGATCTACTCCGCCACGGCAAACTCGGAGGAGCCTCCGAAACTCCTGTCCGGGCAGGATCCGTTGCGAAACTATTCGGACATCGCCTACGCGCCGGATGGAAAGAAGCTGCTGCTGACGTGTCACAAGCCGAAGCCGGCGGAGAAGCCGTGAGGTGTGACGAGCGCTGCGACTTTCCTCAGGAAAGACACAGGCGGCACCAGCAGTTCAGGATGACTACTTCCCCTGCGGCGGCAGTAAGCAGCGACTCGCTCCGCAGCGGGTAAAAGAAAAGCCCCGGGAGTATGCACTCCCGGGGCTTTTTCATCAGGTTGTTACGAGCGATCAGTATTCGCCGATCGTCGTGCCGTCGTCGCGGGCACCGAGCTTCTGGCAAATCACGGCATCGGTGTTATCGCCGAGGAAGCGGGTCGAGCCATCGGTGAGGAGAATGTGTGCTCCCCCGGAGTGATACGAGGTGAGCGGCACCGCCGGCTCATAAGGGGCATCTCCATCGGTGGGCAGCGTCGGAGGGTTCGGGGCTCCCTTGATCACGGTGCAGCCGGTTTGAATGACCGGGGAGCTTGTCGTCGTGATGCTGGAGAGGACCCGGTTGGCGGACAGCCCCGCCGACCAGCCCGACTGGTAATCGGAGCGGCGACTGGTGCGCGGATTTCCTGACTGCTCGCCGACAATCATCGTGTTCGAAGTGCCGTCCGTGCAGTCGCGCATCGACTTGCACTCGGCCCCCATCAGCATGCCGGTGTTGTAGAGGTAACCGTAGGCGGTGTTGTAACGGATGTTTGATCCGGTGCGTCCACCCGGATCCGGGTTGGACCCCATGATCCCCACGTAATCGTGGGTTTCCGAAACATTCGAATTGAGGTTGGAAGTCACAGTCTGGGGAGCGGCACTCGACGGGCAATGATAGAGGGGAACCCGGACCGTCAGCCAGAAGGCCATCGCGGCATTCGGGCTGGCCGCGTCCCAGGAGATCCCCTCGACCGGCTGATTGAACAGGTTCGCCTGATCGAGATAGGGGAGGATCCGCCACTTCCAGTTGCCGAACTGGTAAGTCGCGGTGTTGCCCTGTGCGGGGAAAGTGCCCAGCGGGAAAGTGGTGTAGACGTCGTGATAGTTGTGCAGCGCCAGCCCGATCTGCTTGAGCTGGTTCTTGCACTGGGTGCGGCGGGCGGCCTCGCGCGCCTGCTGGACCGCCGGCAGCAAAAGCGCAATCAGCACGGCGATGATCGCGATCACCACCAGCAACTCGATTAGCGTGAACGCTCTTCTGATCCGCATGTACTCCCCGCTCTCTGTGAATTTCGTATGGACAAGAAAAATGACATTGCTCTGCAAGTCGAGCAATGTCTTCCCGATGAACACGCTGTCATTCCGGGAGGTTCCCGGAACACTCTCCAGTGAGTGTAGACTTTGAGGAATCCCGAATCCAGAAAAAGGAGAACGGCAAGTGGGGCGTTTCCCGGAATCCTTCCGGTGCGACGGTACGAATCATTCAATCGAAACGCAGAAAAGCCCCGGAGATCGGTAGATGTCCGGGGCTTTGTAAGGATGCCTGTTTATCGGGCTGCCCGATTAGAATTCACCGATCGTCGTGCCGTCATCGCGAGCGCCAAGCTTCTGGCAAATCAGAGCGTCGGTGTTGTCGCTCAGGAAGCGCGATGATCCATCGGTGAGCAGGATGTGCACGCCCCCCGCATGGAAGGAGGTGAGGGGAACGGACGATTCCCACGACTGGTTTCCGTAGGTCGGCATCGAGGGAGGATTGGGGGCTCCCTGGATCACGGTGCAGCCGATGTGCTGCACGGACGCGGAGCCCAGCTGGTTCAGCTCGGCCATCGTGCGGTTGGCCGCCAGCCCCCCCGACCAGCCCGACTGATAGTCGGAGCGAAGGCTGGTGCGCGGGTTCCCTGACTGTTCGCCGACGATCATCGTGTTGGAGGTTCCGTCGGTGCAGTCGCGGATCGACTTGCAGACGGCTCCCATCAGCATCCCGGTGTTGTAGAGATAGCCGTAGCTGGAGGAATTGAAACGATACTGCGCGCCGTCACGACCGGCGGGATCGGGGTCGGCCCCCATGATGCCGACGTAATCGTGCGTCTCGGAAACGTGTGCCTTGTTGGCAGATTCGACGGTCTGCGGTGCGGCGCTCGAGGGGCAATGATAGAGGGGGACTCGCACCGACGACCAGTATGTCAGCTCAGGAGTCGGAGTGGCCGATGCCCAGTTGATCCCGGCGACCGGCTGATTGAACAGGTTCGCCTGATCGAGGTAAGGCAGGATCCGCCACTTCCAGTTGCCGAACTGGTACGTGGCGGTGTTGCCCGGAGCGGGGAACGTCCCCAGTGGGAAGGTGGTGTAGGCGTCGTGATAGTTGTGGAGCGCCAGCCCGATCTGCTTGAGCTGGTTCTTGCATTGCGTTCGACGGGCCGCTTCGCGGGCCTGTTGAACCGCGGGCAGTAACAGCGCGATCAACACGGCGATGATCGCAATCACCACCAGCAGTTCAATTAACGTGAACGCTTTCCTGTTGGGCATGAATTCCTCGCTCGGCATGAAGGGAAATGAAGAAGTTCAGCAACGCCCGGAAGAAATGAGGGCGAAATTCCATTGATGAGCGCGGTGGTAGTCCCCGGGTAAATAGGGGCCACCTCCGTTGAGTGTAATCCCCTCCGGTAAGGCGTTCCACAAAAATACCGAGGAGAGAAGGCCTTTCTCCGCACATTCTCGGTATGTCCGCCGGGCCGTTCCGCAGTGCCGGCGGTTGAATTGAACAACTGGGGGCTCTGCACGCTTTGTTGGGAGTTGGCGGTCAGGTTATTGGGGAACTGCGAAAGATTGGCATGCGGTGTGCTCTCGTGGCCCGCCTTTCCGCATTACCTGCCCCCGGAGGGAATACCGCACGCCCGGCCGCGGGGGGTAGAAGGAACTCTCGCGGAAAGATCCTGGCGCGCTGTTGCGGTGATCTGCAGCGGGGCGCATTGAGGCTTCCCTGCCGATGCGTCGCTGTACAGAATGGTTGAGTTCCTGTCCCGGCCGATGCTTTGTCCCGATTGAACACGAACGCTCCGATGCCCCAGCTTTCTGAAGAGTCGGTGCCCTGGCATGCCCTCCCCGTAGAAGAAGTCTTCGCCCGGCTGAAGTCGCAGCCCGACGGATTGTCGAGCGAGGAGGCCGCCCGCAGGCTGGCCGAGTACGGCCCGAATGAGCTCCGGGCGAAGGAAGGGATTTCCGCGTGGAAGCTTCTGCTGGAGCAGTTCAGCAACGTTCTCATCATCATCCTGCTGATCGCCACGGCGTTGTCGGCCTTTCTCGGACACGGGGTCGAGGCGATTGCGATTGCTGTGATCGTGCTCTTCGCGGTGATCCTCGGCTTCGTGCAGGAGTACCGTGCCGAGCAGGCGATCGAAGCGCTCCGCGAGATGGCGGCGCCGCATGCGACGGCATACCGCGACGGGCACGAGGTACGTGTCCCCGCGAGTGAGCTGGTGCCGGGGGATGTGATTGGCCTGCACGCGGGTGATCGCGTCCCGGCGGACGCGCGGCTGTTCGAAGCGGTGAATCTGCGTCTGGAGGAGGCCGCGCTCACGGGGGAGTCGCTGCCGGTCGAGAAACACGCGGAGCCGCTCGCAGACGCCGACCTGGGGATTGGCGATCGAACCAATATGGTCCACTCGGGGACTGCGGCGAATTACGGACGCGGTCGGGCGGTCGTTGTCGCGACCGGCATGGATACGGAGTTCGGCAAGATTGCGCGGATGCTCGAAACGGTCGACACCGCCAAGACTCCGCTGCAGAAGAACCTCGACAGGATCGGCCGGGCACTCGCGGTCGTGGCGCTGGTGATTGTGGCGGCCGTGGTGATGATGGGGCTGTCGCGCGGTCAGCCTTTTATCGAGATGCTGGTCTTCGGGATTGCGCTGGCCGTCGCCGTGGTTCCGGAAGCCCTGCCGGCGGTGGTGACCGTCTCGCTGGCGATCGGCGTCAAGCGGATGGTGAAGCGGAACGCGCTCGTCCGCAGGCTCCCCGCCGTCGAGACGCTGGGGAGCACTTCGGTCGTCTGCAGCGACAAGACGGGGACGCTGACAAAAGACGAGATGACCGTCCGCCGCATCTACGCCGGCGGCGAAGAGGTCGAAGTCACGGGGGCGGGCTATCGTCCCCAGGGGACGTTTACGCGGGACGGCGTCGAAGTCGAGCCCTCCCCGGTCATGAAGGAACTGCTGCGGGGGGCGATGCTCTGCTCGGATGTCCTGGTGGAGCCGACCGGCGAAGAGAACCGCTGGAGTGTCAAAGGGGACCCGACCGAAGGGGCACTGGTGGTCGCGGCGGCGAAGGCGGGGTTGAACAAGGACAAGCTCGATGCCGAATCGCCGCGGATCGAAGAGATTCCCTTTGATTCCGAGACGAAACGGATGACGACGCTGCATGAGACTCCGTCCGGGAACGTCGCGTATTCGAAGGGAGCCCCGGAAGTCATTCTCGAGTCGTGCACGCACCTGGCGACGGCCGAGGGGGACGTGCCGCTCGATGAGGAAAAACGCAAGGCCGTGCAGGAGATCTCGCGGGCGATGGCCGAGGGGGCGCTGCGCGTGCTGGCGGTCGCCCGCCGGCGGAATGCGACGTTGGAGGAAGCGAATCGCGAGATGACCTTCCTGGGCCTGGTCGGGATGATCGACCCGCCCCGCGCGGAAGCGAAGCAGGCCGTCCAGACCTGTCAGAGCGCCGGAATCAAGGTGATGATGATCACCGGCGACCATCCGCTCACCGCCCGCGCGATCGGCCGCGAGCTCGGATTGCTGATACACGATCGGGTGCTGACCGGGGCGGAGCTGGCCGCGCTCTCGGATCAGGAGCTGTTCAACCAGGTCAAGACGGTCGACATCTTCGCGCGGGTCTCTCCCGCGCACAAGCTGCGCGTCGTGACGGCCCTGCAGGGACATGGCGAAATCGTCGCCATGACGGGCGACGGAGTGAACGATGCGCCGGCCCTGAAGAAGGCCGACATCGGCATCGCGATGGGAATCACCGGGACCGACGTCTCGAAAGAAGCCTCGGCGATGATCATCACCGATGACAACTTCGCGTCGATTGTCGCCGCGGTGGAGGAAGGCCGCGTCATCTTCGGCAACATCAAGAAGTACCTGATGTATCTGCTCTCGTCGAATATCGGTGAGATCGGGCTGGTGCTGGGGGCGAGCGTGGCGGGGATGCCCCTGCCGCTGAATGCCGTGCAGATCCTCTACGTGAACCTGGCGACGGACGGGCTGCCGGCGCTGGCGCTCGCGGTCGATCCTCCCGAGGAGGATGTGATGCAGCACCCGCCGCGGGACCCGAAGAGGAGCATCTTCACCCGTCCGGTGGTGACTCTGATGTGCATTGGTGGTATCTGGTCGGCACTGGCGAATCTGGCGGTGTTCAACTGGGCGCTGCACTCGGGGCGTGAGCTCACCGAAGCGATGACGATGACGTTCGTGTCGCTGGTGCTGATCCAGTTCTTCAAGGCATACAACTTCCGCAGCGACCGCCACTCGATGTTCCGACGACCGTTTGCGAACAAGTGGCTGAACGCGGCGATCGGGTGGGAGATCCTTCTGTTGATCGCGGTCGTTTACTGGCCGCTGCTGCAGAAACCCTTCGAGACGTTCAGCCTGACGGGTGTCGACTGGCTCGTCGTGATGGCGGCGGCACTGACGATTTCGCCGGTGCTGGAGCTGGCGAAGTGGGCCGAACGCCGCGGATGGTTCGGAGAGATGGACTGAGCCTCCTCACCTTTCTCGCTGCGTGGTAACGGCAGACTCCTTGAGCGTCATTTGCCGGACGCACCCGGCCTCTCAGTCAACGGCGGGTGCTGCTTTACTCAGGCGCGGCCGGGGTCTACGATAGCGGCTTGCCCATTCGGCGGGCTGTGTGTTTGACCTCGGTAACCGTCCTGAATTCTGCAAGGAGTGAAATGATGCGCGGAGTGTTCTCTGCCTGGGTTGTGGCTGTCGTTCTGGGTGCCGGCCTCGCGGCCCATGAAGCGGTCGCCGCCGACGAGTACACGTTCGATCCGGTCCATTCGTCGGTGAGCTTCAAAGCGCGGCACCTCGATATCAGCTGGATTCACGGTCGGTTCAATGACGTCACCGGAAAGTTCTCGCTCGACCGCGAAGATCCGGCGAAGTCGAAGTTCCAGTTGACGATCAAGGCCGACAGCATCGACACGGCGAACGAAGCCCGCGACATTCACCTGCGTCAGCCGGACTACTTCGATACGAAGCAGTACCCCACGATCGAGTTTCAGAGCACGAAGGTGAAGGCGATCGAAGATGGTTACGAAGTGACCGGCGACTTCACGATGCACGGCACGACGAAGCCGATCACGATTACCCTGATCGGCGGCAAAGAGATCGACTTCCGCGGGACGAAGCGGGTCGGGTTCTCGACCGAGTTTTCGGTCAAGCGGAGCGACTTTGGATTCGACCCGAAGAACATCGGCCTGATCGGCGATGAGGCGCGGGTGATCATCGACTTCGAAGGGATGCGGTAAGCGGAGATGCCTGATCCGGTCCTCTGCCTGTGGGGAATGTGTGCCGCCGCCTGCGCCAGCGCGATTGTCGTGCTGGTGTCGGGCAGGCTGCCGCGTTCGGGCGTTTCCGGGCGGATGGATCTCGCGGGGGTGATCGGGATCGCCGTCGGTCTCCTGGCGGGGTATGTGGTGCTGGGGTTTCGTCCCGGCTGGCCGCCGACGAATGCCCTCGGCCGCTTTCTCCTGCTCCTGTTGCCGGCCGCGGTCGCGGTGGAACTGCTGGCGGGACTTGCGCGGGGCCGGTGGCGGAGTGTTGCCGGGCAGGGGCTTGTCTGGAGCCTGCGGCTGACGCTGGCCGCGGTGGCGAGCCGGATTCTGCTGCACGGCTCCGTCTATTTGAACGAGTCTGCCGGAGGCTGGACGGCCGGCCAGGGGATCACCGTCCTGGCGATCGCCGGCGTGCTGCTGGCGGGAGTCTGGGGGCTTCTCGCGCGGCTGGCCGAGCGTTCGCCCGGCGTGACGGTGCCGCTCGCACTTTCGCAGGCGCTTCTGTGTGCCGGCGCGACGATTCTCCTGGCGGGATATATCTCGGGAGGAGAAGCGGCATTGCCGCCCGCCGCAGCACTCGCGGGAGTAGCGATCGGGTGTCGCCTGCGGGGCCGAATGTCCGGCAGTGTGGAATTCTGCCGGCTGCCGGGAGCGGTGGGGGTTGGCGTGCTCTCCCTCTTCTCGCTGTTGTTGATCGGACGGTTTTTCGGCGACCTTTCGACTTCGCAGGGACTGGTGATTCTGCTCGCACCGCTGTTGTGCTGGAGCACTGAACTGCCGCTATTGCGTCGCTGCCCCCCCTGGTTACGGGGCGTGGTGCGGCTGGCGCTGGTGGCAATTCCGCTCGCGCTCGTTCTCGTCGCGGCGAAAGCGAAGTTCGATCGCGAAATGGCTCCCCTGCTGGGGGCATCACCCGTTCAATCGTTCAGCGGGCGGCTATCGTGCATCGCGCCGTCTTGCACCCTCATCCTCGATCCCTCTCCCATCGAGGGAGAGGGAAGATCGTCTGTCGGCCACGCGAGCCTGGCGCTCTTATGAGGGCAGGATGAGTTCCAACCGATCCCGGAGAAAAAAATACAGCCGCGCGTCTTCGGGGGACCGATGACGCGCGGCCGTTTGATCCGCTCGATCGAGGAGTGCTGAGCCGCGAAGCCCCGCACTTTCGAATCTTGCTTATTTGCTGGCGGCGAGCTCCTTGGTCATCTCGATCAGCTCGTTGAGCATCTTCACCGAAGCATCGCGTTCGAGACGATTGGTGCTGATCCAGGTCTCGTATCCGCCCAGGTCATGATGCCGCGGCGTGGGCAGGTAGCCGAGGTAGCCGTGGGCAATCGAGACGAGGAACGCCGGCTTGAGTTCGCTCCGCTCTTTGAACTCCAGACCGATCTCGCAGAAGATCTCGTTGGGCATGGTGCCGATCGTCGCCGGCCCGACGCGCAGCACCTGCAGCGGAACGGCGGTGGTTTCCGGCGCATCGATGAGCTGCATGACCCGATCGGCGTAGATCGCGGAGAGGTTCCAGTCCTGCCGGTCCTCGGGAGCATTCTTGAGGGTCTCTTTCGCCCAGGCGATCTGGTCCTGGGTCGGCCGGCGGGTTCCGATCATCGGCTCGCGGTAGCGCGAGGCGAGCACCACGTCGCCGCTGTACTTCAGCCCGGCGAGGGCGGAGTGGACTTTCCGGGCGACGTCGTGCGCGACATAGCGCATCTGCTCATAGGCAGCCTTGCGGGGGCGCGGCTCGCGGAAGTTGATGTTATTGATGTCGCCGCTGGTGCCGTTCGCCATCATCGCGACGTACGGCGGATCCTGGTGGTCGGCATCCTGCAGGCGGCTGAGTTCATTACAGAACATCGCGAAATAGTCTGCCGAGATATGCCCCGGGCCGACGCCGCCGACGTAGTGGAGTGAGTAGGCTGCGTAAAGGGCGATCGGGCGACCTTCGGGTTCACGCACCGCGAGGAACGAGAGCCCGGGATCGGTCGGGCCGGCGGGCTCGACGAGATTCGGGCTTCCCGCCGGCGGGTTCATCTTCACCAGGTCGGTGGTGCCGAAGGGATTCGGGGGCATCGTGCCGGGACGCATGAACCAGCGGCGGTTGAAGACATGTTCGGGAATGTCGACGGTTCCCCAGGCGATTTCCGCCGGGCGGAGCAGGTTGATCGCGCAGCGGACGCCGTCCGCAATGCGGCGGGCGATGAACTGTTGATAGTCGTCGAGGTCCTGCTCGATCTTGAAGCGGTTCCCCCCCAGGGCGCTCACACCCGAGTGGGTATGCGTCGCGCTGATGAGCACGTTCTCGCGGGGAATGTTCGTCTCTTCCTGGATCATCCGGCGGGCTTCGTCGCTCACCTTGCGGTGCAGGCCGAGCAGGTCGCACACCACCAGGGCGATGCGGGTCTCGCCGTTATCGAGGACGAGGCAGCGGGCGTGGAGTTCGTCGTGGATGTGTGTCGCGGGAAACGGTTTGAACCCGCCGACAATCTTTCCCCCCAGCTGAGGAGTGATGTTGCTGGTGGCCGCTCCGGCTTTCAGCGGACCTGCTTCCGCCGCAGCTGTTTGAATCGCGAGCGAGGTCAGGGCGACCGCCAACGCAAGTAAACCAACGCGCATGAAGAGTCTCCGAGTTCTCTAGAGAAGCAAGACAGGGTAGGAACATCTCGCCGCGCGGCCGGCATTCGTTCGGTCCCGACAGGCAATGCGGTCCCGTTCGCAGTGGATGGTCTGCGTTGGGGGGACGCCTCCAGAATGCCGTGTGAACTACAGCAGTTCCGGGATCGGCTGACCAAACGGGAGGGCCGGCATCGGGCGGCCGGCAAAGTCCGGAAACGCAAGCGAATCGTAATCGATCCCCAGATGCTGGTAAACAGTTGCCCACAAATCGTTGGGTGAGAGAGGCCGGTCCTTGGGGTGCTCGCCTTTCGAATTCGTCGAGCCAATCACCTGCCCCGTTCGCATGCCTCCACCGCACACAAGGATCGACATGGCCTGCGGCCAGTGATCGCGCCCGGGTTGCGAAACCCCGGTCTGTGTTCCGGTCTGATAGGAGATTCGCGGCGTGCGGCCGAACTCGCCGGTGACGATCAACATCACCTTCTTGTCGAGTCCGCGGTCGTAGATGTCTTCGATGAGGGCGGTGATCGCCTGGTCGTAAATCGGCAGCCGGACCTTCAGGTCGTCGAACATGTGGCAATTGACGGCATGGGAATCCCAGTTGTAGACCCCCTGTTTCAACCGTTCGACACCCGACTGGTACGGGTTCTCCATCACCATCGTGACCCAGCTGCAGCCGGCTTCGACGAGCCGCCGCGCGAGCAGTCCCCGCTGTCCCCATGCATGGTAGCCGTAGCGTTCGCGGAGCTGAGGCGATTCCTGCGAGAGGTCGAAGGCGTTGCGGGCCTTCTCGCTCGTGAGCAGGTTGACCGCCTTTTCGTTGAACTGGTCCATCGCGGCCATCGTGCCGGTGTTGTCGACCGTGCGCCGCAACTGGTCGAGGCTGTTGAGGAGTCCGATCCGCTCGTTCAGACGTTCGGCGACGCCCGGGACCGGTTTCAGGTTCTGCACCTGGAATTTCGGGTCGCTCGGATCTCCCTGGAAGGCGAAGGGAGCATACGCGGGACCGAGATACGCGGCACCGAAGCTGAAGGTGTCGACATCGCCGCGCGGCTGGCCGGCGATATAGTTCGGCAGGCCGACATTGCGATGCTCCAGCGCTTTCGCGACGATCGAACCGACCATCGGTGCATCGTTGACGAATCCGGTCGGCGTCTTCGGCAGGCGGCCCGTCAGAAACCGCTTGTGCCCGCCGCCGTGATCGGCGAACTCATGCGCACAGGAGCGGATGATGTTGTACTTGTCGGCGATGCGGGCGTGTCGCGGCAGGAGTTCGCAGACATCGAGTCCCGGAACGACCGTGGGGATCGGGCGAAATTCGCCACGGTAATCGGAAGGCGCATCCGGCTTCATGTCGTAGGTCTCCATGTGCGGAGGACCGCCGGAGAGCCAGATGAAGATCACGGATGTGTCGCGGTCGGGGTGCCCCGCCTGCGCTTGCCGACGATACAGATCACCAAGCGACATGGCGCCGAGCGCCACACTGCCCGCCTGGATGAACTCGCGGCGCGAGAGGGGGCCGGGACACGAACGGGTAGGGCGGGACATGCAGACCACTCCAATAAAGGCAGGAAGCCGGGGCGGGACCGCGTTCCGATTCAAAGCCGTTCCGGGCACATCATCCGGGTGCACAAGGGGCGTGGTGACCGTGCCTGTATCGGCTCGCCGCATTATCCTGTATCGGCGAATCCATGGTCAAGTGCGTATTTGTTGAAGTTACTGATGGGTGTTGCGGCCGGGCCCTGTGGGGATTTTCCCAAGGGGGGGCGAGTGGGGCGGCGGACCTTTCGCAGCGTGACGTGGAATCTGCGGACGGGAAATCCACGCGGCGCGTCTACGCGGAAAGCGAACCGATGACGTGCCTGATTCGCGGATGGCCTGGGGGGAGAGGGTTGAGATTGCTGGTCTGCGGGGTTGTTTTGTCTCGCGGCCGGGGATGAACCTTTTTTCAAGAACTTTCCCAGAATCTCAAAATGTGCTGGTATGTATCAGCGTTCTCGACTACGATAGGCCCCCACTGCAGCGCTGCAGCTTGAACAGTTCATCGCGGCTCGCGGCAGATCGCTCACTTTAGTTAGGAACGCGCAAGAATGGCGGAAGGTACGGTCAAACGGATCATGGACAAGGGCTTTGGTTTCATCGACACCGGCGACGGTAAGGACATGTTCTTCCACATGTCCAGCCTCGAAGGGACCAGCTTCGAGGAGCTTCGCGAAGGCCAGCGCGTCTCCTACACACCGGGGAACGGTCCGAAGGGTCCGCGTGCTGAGAATGTCCGGCCCATCTGAGGTCGGTCCTCTTCGATCGCAAGGCTGAATGCAGCAGAAGCCGACGGGTTCGCCCGTCGGCTTCTCGCTTTTCCGCACCTTGGGGAATTGCGAGCGCGCGACTCGCCGGGAGCGGAAGCCGGAGAAGCAGAGTGGCATCGACGATGAGGGGGAGGATATCGTATAAAGGCATCCATTGCCATTTACGCATTTTGCCGCCCCGCCTGATTTCTCCCGCCATGTTCTCCACCCGAGACTTTTCGATCCCGCGAATGTTCCGGTTGCTCGCGATGACTCTGGTTGGTCTGTTCGGAGGAGTCTCTGTGGGACTTCCCGGCGAACTCGCCGCGGCCGAGGCTGATCCCGCCGAACACGCCGCGTCAGCCAGCCCGGAGGACATCCAGTACTTCGAAGCCCGGATTCGGCCGTTGCTGTTCAAACGCTGCTACGGCTGTCACTCGTCGCAGGCGAAGACGGTTCACGGCGGTTTGCGGCTCGATACCGCCGCCGGGCTCCGCAAGGGTGGCGATTCGGGGCCGCTGTTCGTCGCCGGTGATGCGGCGGCGAGTCGGATGATCCAGGCGGTGAACTATCCCCCGACCGGATTGCAGATGCCTCCCACGGGGAAGCTTCCGGCGGAAGAGATCGCCGAGCTGACGCGCTGGATCGAGCGCGGTGCGCCGCTGCCGGTCGATAATACGGCTGCCGAGGACACCTCCTCCGGGCCGATGGACGTTCGCCGGGGACGCAGCTTCTGGTCGTTCCAGCCGGTGAAGCAGATCCCGCCCCCTGAAGTCCGGCAGAGCGACTGGCCGCGACGGCGGATCGATCGCTTCCTGCTGGCCGGCATGGAGCGGCAGGGGCTCGCACCGGCACCGCAGGTGGATCGGGAGACGCTCATCCGCCGTGTCACGTTCGACCTGACCGGGCTCCCGCCGACATCCGGGGAGGTCGACGCCTTCCTGAACGACTCCGCTCCCGATGCGTATGAACTGCTGGTCGAGCGGCTGCTCGCCTCGCCGCACTACGGCGAGCGCTGGGGCCGTCACTGGCTCGATCACGCCCGCTATACCGATGTCACCGCGAGTTGGGTGGAGACCAGGGGGCAAGCGTGGCTCTACCGCGACTGGGTCGTGCGCGCGTTGAATGAGGATGTCCCCTATGACCAGTTCGTGAAGCGGCAAATCGCGACCGACCTGATGCCCGAAACGGGACCGGAAGACATTCCGGCTCTCGGCTTCTTCGGATTGAGCCCGGTCTACTGGAAGGAGCTCAAACTCGACCCCGAGATCATCAAGGGAGTCGTCGCGGAAGAATGGGAAGAGCGAATCGACGCCTTCTCGCGGACCTTCCTCGGGCTGACGGTCGCCTGCGCCCGCTGTCACGACCACAAGTTCGACCCGGTGACGATGCAGGACTACTACGCGATTGCGGGGGTCTTCGCCAGCAGCCGGATGAGTGATCGTTACCCGCTCCCCGAAACCCAGGCCGCCGAGATTACCAAAGCCAGGGCGGAAGTCGCGCGGCTCGAAGCCCAGATCCAGAAACTCTCGAAGAAGAAGAAGGCAAAGACGACGGGGGGAGATGAGGCAACGCCTGCTGCCGCCGACAGCGATCCGCAGCAGCAGATTGCCGCACTGAAAGAGCAGATCGAACAGATCCGCAAGGCGACGCCGCTTTATGACACTCCTGTCGCGATGGCTCTGGACGAGGCGAGCCTGTATGTGCTCCCCAACGGCCCCGACGGAACGAAGCTCGAATACAAGCCGGGGGAACCGCGCGATCTGCCGGTCTTCATCCGCGGCAATCCGTCGAATCCCGGGAAGGTTGTTTCCCGCCGATTCCTGGAAGTGCTTTCCCCCGAGACGCCGGAACCGTTCACGCGGGGGAGCGGACGGCTCGACCTGGCCGAGGCGCTCTTCAAGGAAGGCGCGCCGCTCGCCGCGCGCGTGATCGTGAACCGCGTCTGGGCCCAGCACTTTGGAAAAGGGATCGTGGACACGCCGAGCGACTTCGGGACGCAGGGCTCTCCGCCTTCGCATCCGGAGCTGCTCGACGATCTGGCGGCCCGGTTCATCGAGGCCGGCTGGTCGCTGAAGTGGCTGCATCGCGAAATCGTCCTCTCGGCGACATATCAGCAGTCCAGTCGACACGACGCCGCGAAAATCGCGGCCGATCCGAACAATCGCTGGCTCGCGCGGATGAACCGGCGGCGGCTCGACGTCGAAGCGTGGCGTGATGCGATGCTGTTTGTCTCGGGCGAGCTGGACCCGCAGATCGGCGGGCCTGCCGTCGAGTTGACGGCGTCGAACAATGTCCGCCGGACCCTGTACGGGAAGGTCGCGCGACGCGAGCTGAACGACATGCTGCGGATCTACGATTTTCCGGATCCCAGTGGACACAGCCCCGCCCGCGAGCCGACAACGACACCGCTTCAGCAGCTTTTCGTGCTGAACAGTCCCTTTGTGCAGGATCGCGCTGCGTCGCTCGCGAAGCGTCTCAGGGGGGATGGCGAAGCTGACCCCGAAGCGCAGATCCGGCATGCGTATCGCCTGCTCTTCGCGCGGGCCGCGACCGGGCGGGAGGTCGAGATCGGCCGCCGCTTCCTGAGCGCGCCCGAAGATGCGGCCGCGAAGAACGGGGCTCCGTTCTCGGTGTCCCGCTGGACCGATTACGCACAGGCGCTGCTCGGCAGTAATGAATTCCTGTTCGTCGATTGACGCGATCGACGGTTTGCTTGTGGAGAGTGATGGGATGACCGATTTCAACCCGATCCACCAGTTCACCCGCCGGGAGATGATTCGTGCGGCGGGCGGAGGCTTCGGCCTGCTGGCGTTAAAGGATGTGCTGGCCGCGGAGACATCGGCCGCGCCCGCCCGGACGCACTTCGTTCCGAAAGCGCGGCGGGTGATCCAGCTCTTCATGAACGGCGGCCCGTTCCAGGCTGACCTGTTCGATCCGAAGCCGGCGCTGGAGAAGTTCGCCGGCCAGCGTCCCGAGGCGGTGCAGCTGCGCACCGAGCGGAAGACGGCCGGGCTGCTTCCTTCTCCCTTCGCCTTCCACAAATGCGGCGAGAGCGGTGTGGAGGTGAGCGAAGTCCTGCCGAAGCTCTCCCGGCAGATCGACGACATCTGCGTGCTCCGCTCGTGCTATACGGACAATCCGAACCACGGGCCGGCGCTGCTGCTGATGAACAACGGCACGATGACTCCCAAGCGCCCGAGCATGGGGGCCTGGTTCCTTTACGGTCTGGGAAGCGAGAACCAGGACCTGCCGGGCTATGTCGTCCTCTGTCCCGGGCGTCCCGTGCGGTTCTCGATCCTCTGGAACAGCGCATTCCTTCCCGCCGAATACCAGGGGACGTACATCAATCACTCGAATCTCGATCCGCGGAAAATGATTCCGTTCCTCGAGAACTCCCGCCGCACGTTGACGGCCCAGCGCCGGCAGGTCGACCTGCTGCAGGAACTCAACCGCGAGCACCTGGAGTCGCGCGGCCCCGATCCGCTGCTGGATGCACGCATCCGCTCGATGGAGACCGCTTTCCGCATGCAGTTCGAAGCGAGCGACGCCTTCGATCTTCAGCAGGAGACGAAAACCACGCGGGAGATGTACGGCAACGGGCATTTTGCGAATGCGTGCCTGCTTTCGCGGCGGCTGGCCGAGCGGGGGGTCCGCTTCACGCAGATCTACTACGGCAACGGCCAGCCCTGGGACACGCACAGCAACCACAATGAGACCGTCCGCAAGCTGGCCCACGACATCGACCAGCCGATCGCCGCACTGCTGAGCGACCTGAAGCAGCGGGGAATGCTCGAAGATACGCTGGTGATCTGGGGGGGCGAGTTCGGCCGCACACCCACTTCCGAGAACGGCAACGGCCGCGATCATAACCATTACGGCTTCACGATGTGGATGGCCGGCGGCGGTGTCCGCGGCGGAATGACCTACGGGGCCACCGACGAGTTCGGTTTCCGGGCCGTCGAGAACAAGGTGCATATCCACGATCTGCATGCGACCGTTCTGCACCTGCTCGGTCTCGATCACGAGCGGCTCACCTACCGCTATGCGGGCCGCGATTTCCGGCTGACCGACGTTTTCGGTCGGGTCGTCCACGAGATCGTTGCCTGAAGTGTCGAGTCCACGGAACCGCGTGGTGACCAGCGTCTGAGGACGCATCCGGTGCGCCTCCACCGCGCCGCCACGACAGTTTGGCGGTCCGTTCGATCCGCGGGCCTCAGATGCCTCCGCACGCGGGGCGTCTCCGTGCGCTGGCATTCTCCAGAATCGCCCGATCGGCAGGCCTGACGCGGGCAGAGCGGCTCATTCCGGGCCAGCCGGAGGGAGGGCAGATCCCTCGTCCGGAGAATTTCTTTCGGGGCGGTGCCTTGAAGAGGTTCGGCCTGATTTCCTATATGTGGAATATGGAACCTTCAAAATCGCCCACGCCGAACGACCCGCCTCCCCACTCTGCTACCGCTGACGGATTAACAGTCTCACCAGCGCTTGACCTGGTCGCCGATGCCGCCGACGTTCCCCCGCCCTCGTCTCTCGTGGACAAGCGGGTGGTTCAGATTGCCGGGATGGCCGTCGTGCTGGGAGTGATCGCGGCGTTCGTCGCCCAGGCGCTGCTCCTGCTCATCGCGCTGGTGACGAACCTGTCGTTCTACGGGCGGTTCTCGCTGGAGCACTCGATCCCCGCGCATCATCAGCTGGGGCTGCTGGTCGTGGTGATTCCGGTGATCGGTGCGGTGATCGTCGGTCTGATGGCCCGCTATGGTTCGAAAGCGATCCGCGGCCACGGGATTCCCGAGGCGATGGAACAGGTTCTGACCAACCAGAGCCGCATCCCCGCGCGGATCACGTTTCTCAAGCCGATCTCCTCGGCGATTTCGATTGGAACCGGCGGTCCCTTTGGAGCCGAAGGGCCGATCATCGCCACCGGCGGGGCCATCGGCTCGGTGATCGGGCAGGTGCTCCAGACGACCGCCGCCGAACGAAAGACGCTGCTTGCCGCCGGCGCCGCGGCGGGAATGGCGGCGACGTTCGGCAGCCCCGTTTCGGCGGTACTGCTGGCGATCGAGCTGCTGCTGTTCGAGTTTCGTGCCCGCTCGATCATTCCGGTAGCGCTGGCGGCGGCGACCGCTGCCGGTATGCGGATTGTCCTCGAAGGGGCCGAGCCGGTCTTTCCCATGCCGAACGTCGCTCCGCCGGCGCTCGCGGCCCTGGCGTTTTACATCGTGCTGGGGGGAATCATGGGGCTCGCGGCCGCGGCGGTGACGCGGATCGTCTACGTCATCGAAGACGCCTTCGAACTGTTGCCGATCCACTGGATGTGGTGGCCGGCGCTCGGCGCGGTGGTCGTCGGGATCGTCGGATACTTCGCCCCCGACACGCTCGGGGTCGGTTACTACAACATCTCGGCGATTCTCTCCGGGAAGCTTCCGGTGATGGCGATCGTGTTCCTCTGCGGCATGAAGTTCCTTTCGTGGTCGGTCTCGCTCGGCAGCGGGACTTCCGGTGGAACCCTGGCGCCGTTGTTTACGATCGGCGGCGGTATCGGAGCCGTCGTGGGAGCCCTCGGAAACGCGCTGCTTCCCGCGGCCGCCATCGATCTGCGCGTGGCGGCGCTTGTCGGCATGGCGGCGATTTTCGCCGGGGCCTCGCGGGCTCTGCTGGCGTCGGCGGTGTTTGCGTTCGAGACCACCCTGCAGCCGATGGGACTGCTGCCGCTCCTCGGCGGTTGCACGTCCGCTTACTTCGTCTCGTGTCTCGTGATGCGGCACACGATCATGACCGAGAAGATCGCCCGCCGCGGGGTCCGCGCTCCCGCCGAGTACGTGGCCGATGCACTCGACCAGGTGCTGGTCGGCAAGATCGCCTCGAAATCGCTGGTGGCGCTCGAAGCGGAGGAGCCTCTCGACGAGGTCCGCCACTGGATCGAATCGGGTGCCGAGGGGAGCCGTCATCAGGGCTTCCCCGTGCTCGACGAGAGGGGAGTCCTCGTGGGCGTGGTGACGCGGCGGGATATTCTCGCTCCGGGAGAAGCGGGAGATCTCCGGATTCGCGACCTGATCCGTCGCAGCCCGAAGTATGTGTACGACGACTGCACGGTGCGGCAGGCCGCCGATCATCTGGTGAACCACGGCATCGGCCGATTGCCGGTGGTGACCCGCGAAAGCCCTCCGCGGGTGATCGGCATCATCACCCGCAGCGATGTCCTCTCGTGCTATCGCGGGCGGCTCGAAGAGAACCGGATCGAACCTCCCACGATTCGCTTCCCCAGCACGCGCGGGGCGCATTCCGTCTCCCGCTGAGCGGCAACCCCCCGCAGTCCGCGGTTACGCGGTCGGGGGGGAAGTGCCGACACTCGTGCTGGCCGTCTTTTCCACCTGTTCGCAGATCCGTTGCGTCAGCACCTCGATCTGTACGGGTTTGGGCACGAGTCCGTCGGCACCGAGAGCATCGATCTCCTTCTGCCGTTCCAGCGTGACATCTCCAGAGACGGCGAGGACGCAGCGGAGATTCGGCGGCCGCCGGGCGAGGACGTGCTGCAGAATCTCGCGGCCGTCCATGTCGGGGAGCATCAGGTCGACGAGCAGCACATCCGGGGGGTGGTGCCCGAACATCCGCAGGGCCGCGCGGCCGTCGGCGGCCTGATCCACGGTGGCCCCTTCGTTCGCCAGCAGTGCCGCCACGGCGGTGCGGGTGACTTCGTGGTCTTCGACGATCAGCACCCGCAGTCCGGAGAGTTGATGCTCCCTGCTCTCCACGACGGCTGCGGGGGCGCTGGTCCGACAGTCGATGATCAACTCTTTGGGGATCCGGATGGTGAAGGTGGTGCCCTGTCCGACCTCGCTCCTGACAGAAATCGTGCAGCCGATCGCGTCGATCAGCCGCTTGCAGATGGCGAGCCCCAGCCCGGTTCCCTTGCTGCGGTCCCGCTCGGGATTGTTGATCTGGTAGAACTCGTCGAAGATGTGTTCGAGCTGATCGTGATGAATGCCCACGCCCGTATCGACCACGTGTACGAGCACAGCACCATCGCCGGTCCGCTCGCAAACCACCTCGACCGAGCCGGTATCGGTGAACTTGAGGGCATTGCCGAGCAGGTTTCCCAGCACGCGGGCGAGCTTCATCCGGTCCGAATAGAGCCAGATCTGCTCGTCAGGCGCGCGGGCCGCGAGCGTGAGCCCGCTGGCTTTCGCGAGGGACTGATGCTGGGCGATCTCGGCCTGCACGACTTCCTGAAGGCTGAATTCGCTGTGCTCCAGATCTACCTTCCCGGAATCAAACCGGGAGAGGTCGAGCACATCGCTGACCAGTTCGACCAGCAGCTTCGCATTCGCGCGCAGGGCCTCGGCCATGTGCGGAATCTCGTGCACCAGCTCTTCGCGAAGCCCTGTCTGCTTGATGACTTCGGCCATCAGACTGATGGCGTTTGCCGGGGTGCGGACATCGTGCGAGACCGCGGCGAGAAAGCGGGTCTTCCGCCGCGATGCTTCCTCGGCCTGCCGCGTCCGCTGATCGAGCTCCTCCTGCAGTCGTACCGAGTGCAGGACCAGTGCCGCCTGGGCTGCCAGCCACTGGATGGTCTTGAAGTCGGATTCCGTCCACTCACGATGTTTCGAGCTGTAGAGGGCGAGGACACCATTGACCCGGCCGTTGCTGCAGATCGGGGCGGCCAGCGCGGCTCGAAAGGTATCGCCGTCGGAACCGTCGGGAATCGGGGCGGGCACTTCCGGCGTCTGCGCCAGGTTTTCGATGGCGACCGTCCGCCTCTCCTGAATGACGACATTGAGATACGGATCGCGATAGATCCAGGGATGCGTGCCGGTCGGCGGCAGGACGCCGCAGTGCCCGCAAACCAGCAGTTGCTCCTCGTGCGGCACGACGACGAGTGCGCCCGAGACATCGGGGCCGTAGGCGATGAGGGAGGATTCGCAGATTCTGTCGGCGGCGGCTGTCAGTCCGCCTTCTTTCCCGAGGCCCGTCGAGACTTCGAGCAGTGCCTGGAGGACGCGCTCGCGATTCGTCGATTCCTCGTTCAGAAGCTGCAACTCTTCTCCCTGTTGCTGCAGCTCCTCCGATTGCTGCTGCAGCTCTTCCATCTGCTGTTCGAGCTCTTCGGTCTGCCGCTGCAGCTCTTCGTTCTGGCTGCTGATTTCCTCTTCGCGCGAAGCAAGTTCCTCGTTGCTGGCCTCGAGTTCGGCATTCGCCTGTTCGAGGCGGAGCCTCTTCAACCAGAGCTGCTCCTGCGAAAGGATGAGTTGATCGACGACCAGGCCGACCGTCCCGATATTGATGAGCATCATCAGGTAGCTGACGGGACGCGGAATTTCCTCCTCGCCGGTGGGGAGCACCAGGAACACCTGGGTCGCGGCAAGCACGCTGAAGAACACCACCAGCCCATAGTGCAGCCGGCGGTTCTTGTGCCAGAGACCGAGCAGCAGCGGGAGCGCATACGTCAGCGGCACCGTACTGTCGGAGTAGAGGTAAAGCCGTACGAGCGTATAGACAGCCGCGGCAGCCGTACAGACTGCCAGCGCGACCGCCAGCGAGGGGCGACGATTTTCAGTCGCATCGATCATCAGCGTTCCTCGTCCCGGCGATAGATACATTTGAAGATCCGGCGGAAGCCGCGGACGCACGGTCGCTCGGCCTTCCCCGTGACCAGAATCCCGCCGGGGGCGAGACAACTCCTCATCCGCTCCCACAGCGTCTGGCAGACGATCGGCTCCAGATAGATCGAGACGTTCCGGCATAGTATGAGATCCCAGCTTCCTTCTTCCGGGATCGAGAGCGCGTCTTCGACACGCCATTCGATCCGCTGGACGGCTTCCAGAAATGCCCGTTGTTCGCAAAAGCGACGCAGCTCCGACCAGGGGAGGGGCAGGGCTGCGGCGAACCCCGGCCCCTTGCGACGTGCCTCTTCAATGGCGGCCGTTCGGCAGTCGCTCCCGCGCAACCTGCAGTCGTGAAGCCGCTGCGCTTCGGCGAGCAGCAGCGCCACCGACAGCAGTTCTTCGCCCCCCGAACAGCCGACACTCCAGATCCGGGGCGATGTCTTGCGCTGCAGGAGCGCCGGCAAGATCCCGTTCCGCAGCGCCGCGAACACTTCGATATCGCGAAACGGGGTGGTATGCCCGATCAGAAGAGTGTTCAGCGCGCGGCGGGCGAGCTCGGGATTGTGCTCGATTTTCGTGGCCGCCACCTGGAAATCGGCTGTCCGCAGCGCCCGCAGGACGGCCGGCAGCCGCCGCCGCAGCGGACTCCCGCGATAAGCGGCCAGGGCGAGACCCGCCTCGGACAGCACACGCGCCGCCAGTACCCGTTCCGGCTCGCTCAAGGCGAGTTCGTCCGTTCTCCGCCCGTTGCGCAGTGTCGGTTGCGGCGGGGGTGTCTCCGGGCCTTCCCGGTGGCGTCTCGGACGTCCCTCGAACCGCAACTGCCGGTAGCTGCTGGCCGAGAACATCATGATTGTCCGCGCCTGGTGGATGGGGGACTCACCCGGCTCATGATTTCGCCCCCTTCGCGTGGCAGTTCTTCAAGTCTCATCGATCCACTCTTCCCTCGGCGTTGAGCCGAGAATGGAGCCGCATGTCGGCCTTCGAACCTCGCCGCGCGATCGAGAGCGCAACAGCTCCGAATCGCCAGGCGCCGCGTGCCCCCGGTCGGCCGGGGAGCCATCGCCCTTGCGGACGCACTCTCCTCGTTCGACATCGTCGGGCAAATCTGCATGCCCATCGCCCGAGGACGATGTCAGCGACAGATCCCCTCGGTTGGGACAAAATCCCGGTACTAGTGTCATACAGGCTCGCCACCCGGACTGCAACTCTGTCGACGCGCGGGACGGAGGCGGCGAATTCTCGCGGCAGGAGGTGCCTGCGCAAACAGGCCGGGAAGACGGCGGAAGCCGCCACACGCTCGAAATTCGGCAGTTCTGCTTTCTCCCGCCTGCGCCCGACCATTACAATCGGGAGTTCGGACAATGCCCCCTGGGGACTGGGCGTGTTCAACGCGCCGGTCACTTCCCTGTCTTTTGAATTCAGACGGTTGCCCTCCATCATGATGCACTCCCTGAATCGTCGCCGTTTTCTCACGCAATCCGCTCAATATGCCGCCGGGCTGGGACTCGCCGGCGTTCTCGGCGGGCCGGTGCTGGCCGCCGAGGAGAAACCGCTGTACCGGATTTCACTGGCGCAGTGGTCGTTGCACAGGACGATCTTCGGCGGCAAGCTCGATAACCTCGATTTCGCGCGAACCACAAAGAGCGACTTCGGCATCGAAGCGGTCGAGTACGTGAACCAGTTTTTCAAGGACAAGGCCCAGGATCAGAAATATCTCGCCGAGATGAAGAAGCGGGCCGAGGATCACGGCGTGAAAAGCCTGCTGATCATGATCGACCGCGAAGGCAACCTCGGCGATGCCGACACCGGGAAACGCAAGGAGGCGGTCACGAACCATCACAAGTGGGTCGAGGCGGCGAAGCTTCTCGGTTGCCACTCGATCCGTGTGAATGCGGCCAGCAGCGGCTCGTACGAAGAACAGCTGGAGCGCGCGGCGGACGGACTTCGCCAGCTCACCGAGTTCGCCGACGGCTTCGGAATTAACGTCATCGTCGAGAACCACGGGGGACTCTCTTCAAACGGCGAATGGCTCTCGGCGGTGATTCGCAAGGTCGATCATCCCCGGTGTGGAACGCTGCCCGACTTCGGCAACTTCCGCCTCGGAGAAGGAAAGATGTACGACCGCTACAAAGGCGTGAAGGAACTGATGCCTTACGCGAAGGCGGTCAGCGCGAAGTCGCACGACTTCGATGAACAGGGAAATGAAACGGCGACCGACTACCGGAAGATGATGCAGATCGTTGTCGATGCCGGTTATCGCGGCTGGGTCGGCATCGAGTACGAAGGAAGCCGGCTCAGCGAAGCCGACGGGATTCTGGCGACCAAAAAGCTGCTCGAACGGGTCCGCGACGAGCTTTCCGCATAGCCCGGAAATCGTTTGGAACGAGTGCCGCGGCCGCAATCCGCGATCTCCGTGTTTCGACTCCGCTTCCGCGAATGACCGGAAGCGGAGTTTTTTTCTGCTCCGTCTGCTCCCCCGTCCGCGCACGGCTGAAACACGCGTGTGAAGGTGAACTCAGAGGCTTTGAGTCGGCAGGGGAACACTCTGCAGCGGCGGTCCCTCCGGGTTGGACGGCAGGAACCCGGACGCTTTCAACAATGGTTCGAGTTCGGTTCCCGGAGCCAGGCGTAACAGGAGCGGAGTCGTCATCAATGTGGTTGCAATGGCCATCATCACCAGCATGCAGAAGACGCTCGCCGGGACGACCTTCAACTCGTAGCCCACATTGATCACGATCAGCCCCATCAGCCCGCGGGTGTTCATCAGCGTGCCGATGCACGCCGATTCGCGCCAGGAGAGGCCGCCCAGCTGTGCCGCGATCGCGCAGCCGCCGAGCTTCCCGATCACAGCGACCGCGAAGACCATTCCGCAGAAAAGCCAGAGCTGCGGGTCGGCGAGGGAGCCGATATTGGTTCGCAGGCCGGTGTAGGTGAAGAAGATCGGCAGGAAGAAAGCGGTGACCAGATCCTGCAGCCGGCGGACGACCGCCTCGCGGAACGGGGCTTCCGAGGAGAAGGCCGCGCCGAGCACGAACGCGCCGAAGATGGCGAAGATGCCGATCCGGTTCGTCACCAGCGAGCAGCTGAAGATCAACACGAGCAGGACGGCGAGTGCCGTGACCGAAAGATCCCCGCCGTGCCGGGCAAGCGTCCGTCGTGCCCACCTCTGCAGTAGCGGGCGGGCGACCACCAGCATCAGGGCCGTGAAAGCCACTGTCTGCCCCAGCATCATCAGCGTGGTACCGGCGGAGAAATTCCCGCCGACAAGCGCGGCAACCGCCGCGAGAAGAATCCAGCCGGCGGCATCATCCACCGCCGCGGAGGAGATCGCCACCGCTCCGATCCGCGTGCGGATGATATTCAGTTCCTGCATGATCCGCCCGAGCGTGGGAAGGGCGGTGATGGAAAGGGCCGTCCCCAGGAACAGGGCGAAGCCCCACACAGGAACCGGGCCTTCGGCTTCGGGGTGTGGCTCGATCACCCGCACCAGCAGCGGTGCCAGTCCCAACCCCATCACGAAAGGAAAGGCAATCCCGGAAATGGAGATGCCCAGCGCCGCCGGCCCATTCAGCTTGAGATGGTGGAAGTCGAACTCCAGGCCGATCAGAAACAGCAGGAGAATCAGCCCCAGGTGGCTGAGCGTCATCAGCACCCAGCCGAGGGTGACTTCCAGCAGGGCCGGATCGACTCCGTGAATCTGCGGTTGAAAGATCGCCTGTGAGATTCCGGGGAACAGGGCCCCCAGCAGAGACGGGCCGAGCACGATCCCGGCAATGATCTCGCCGACGACCGAGGGCTGTCCCAGGCGGCGAAACAGCAGCCCGAAGCCGCGTGCAACGACGATGATCAGGCCCAGCTGGAGGAGGATCGGCAGGAGCAGCTCCTCAGCCGAGAGGGTCCGCAGCGCCTCGAGGGCGGTTTCCAGATCCAGAGGGGAGGAATTCGCGGATTCCGTCACGGCAGAGACCTCAGCGGGAGGAGGGACACGCAGCCGACCTCCCGAAAATACCCCTCTGCACAAGGGTTGTCCAGACAATTGTTGTCCGGACTACATCTTCGGCGGCGCCTGCTGTCCTGCGATGGTCTTGCGTGGGAACTCGTCACTTCCCGCCGCCCCGAGCGTCCGGGGAGCGGGAAGGAGGGCGTTACTCGATCGGCTCCGTCGCGTGCTCGCGATGCCCTTCCCATTCCTCGATCAGTTCGCGGGCGCGGGCCGCATCATTCCCGTGCACCCAGACGCGTGGGGACAGCCGTCCCCCGGCCGGAAACGCCCCCTGTTCGAGCGCTTCCCCCACCACCTGCGCTTCGATTCCCTCCGCTTCGAGGAGGTTCCGAACGGCGTGTGCCTCCAGACTGTTGGCCGCGACATAGATTTCGACGACTTCTGGAATCTTCATGGCCGGTTCCCTTCGGATGCGACGCATTGACATGTGCGATCGCTGTCGATCGACACCAGATCATTGTACGCCGCGGGGGTAACGCGGGGCATCGGGGGATCTCCATCGGGAAGGGGGCCTCTTGATCGGCACGCGGTTCGCTGTCTCTCGCTGCCGCTTCATGTATCAAACACCTCTCCCCCGCCCGGGAGGGAAGAAATCCATCTCTCGTCCGGACCGGCATTCGAGGTTCCCCGAACTCCGGGTCTCCCGAGGCCGGCCGCGCGGGATCCTCCGGCGTAGGGATGTCGGCAACAGTCCTCTGGATCCGCCCGAAAGGAGCGTTCGGCAATGAAACGCTTCCGCAATCTGCTGGTGGCCATCGATCTTTCGCACGCCGACCGGCTCGTTTCCCCGGATCTCACCCCGCCGAATCGCAAGGCGGTCGAACAGGGAATCTGGCTGGCGCGGATCAACCGGGCACGGATCACCTTTCTGACGGTGCTCGATCTCTGGGAACACACAAGGCACCTGATCGAGGAGGACACTGCGGAGCACGAGACCGTCGTCACCACCGCCGACCGGGTGCTCCGCGGACTGGTGGCGGAAGCGGCGCTGCACGGCGTCGAGTCGGGCCGGCACGTCGTCCAGGGGCGAAGCGGACAGGAAATCCTCCGCGAGGTACAGCGGGGCCGTCACGATCTTGTGATCTGCGGAAGCCGTCGGCACTCGACACTTCATCAGATGACCATCGGGAGCACCGGGCAGACGCTGCTGCGCTGCTGCCCGTGCCCGGTCTGGATCACCGTTCCCGAGGCGCGGACCGAGCCTTCCCGCATTCTCGTGGCGACCGATCTCTCTCCCGCCTGTCTCGAAGCGCTGCGGCTGGGAGTGACCATCGCGCAGCTGAGCAACGGCGAACTGCACATCCTGCACGCACTCGAGACTTCTGCGGAACGCCCCTTACAATTCTCCGGAGCCGGGTTGCAGGAGTCTGCCGTCAGCCACGACCATCCGCGCAGTGAATTGGAAGAGATTCTGGAAACGCATTGCCACTCCGCGGAAGTGGACCAGTTGCCGATTCCGCCGCGTTTCCACTTCCCTGTCGGCGCGGCAGAGGAATGCATTCTCGAAGCGATCGCCCGCGAAAAGATCGATCTCGTCGTGATGGTGACCGCCGCACGAACCGGGTGGCGTGGATTTTTCGTCGGGAATGCGGTAGAGCGATTAATTCCGCGGGTTCCGTGTTCGGTGCTCGCGATCAAGCCTGCCGGCTTTGAATACGCGGTGGACTGCGAATGAAAAGCCCGCGGGCACCGGTTGCCGACTGTCACGAAAGGAAGTTCGATCACGATGCGTCACGATGAACGTGAAGCCGTCCAGCTGCGGCCCATTCAGGTGCGGCGGCACTTTACCCGCTCGGCCCCCGGGAGTGTCCTCATTCAGGCCGGGCGGACGACCGTCCTGTGTACCGCCAGCATTGATGAAGCGCTTCCTCCCTGGATGAAGTCGCTCGACCGGGGCTGGGTCACCGCCGAGTACAGCATGCTTCCCGGAAGCACGGCACCCCGGAAGAGCCGCGATCGCGGCAGCAAGATTGATGGTCGCACCACCGAGATCCAGCGGCTCATCGGCCGCAGCCTGCGCTCGGTGGTGAACCTCGAAGCCCTCGGTCCGCGGACGATCTACGTCGATTGCGATGTGCTCGAAGCGGACGGCGGCACGCGGACGTTGAGCATCACCGGCGGATGGATCGCCCTCGCAGACGCGGTCGCCTCGTTAAAGGAAGTACTGCCGGAAGGTGCCCCTGTGTTTCAGTCGAACGTGGCTGCCGTCAGCGTCGGGCTGGTGGAGGGTGAACTCCTGCTCGACCTCGACTATCACGAAGACAGCCGTGCCGAGGTCGACATGAATGTCGTCATGACCGGCCGCGGCGAGTTCGTCGAAGTGCAGGGGACCGCCGAAGGCCGCACCTTCAGCCGCGGGCAGCTCGACGCGCAGCTCGAACTGGCGCACCGCGGCATCCGCGAACTGACCGCCATCCAGCAGCAGGCCCTCGGCAGCGATTGGCCTCTGTAGGAATTCACGAGGGGAAGGGACGCGACTGTCTTGGTCGAGGCGGCGTTCACCGACCAAAACGTTGAGCCGCGGCCCATTGGGCCGCGCGCTTCTCCCGGGTCGCGGTTGCGTGGCCGGGGCTGGACGAAGGATCCCCCGGGGGAGAAAACTCTGGTCGTCAGTATCACCCGTACAACGGTTTTGCCGGCGGCTATCAGCCGCCGCGGGGGGAACGCCTGGCAATCGCCGATCTGTGTCATCCCCGCACGAGCCAAAACGACCCGTACCGCAGTCTCGGGAGTCCCCTCCAACCGCGGCCACGCGAGTTACTCCCCGACGTCCGCCGGAGTCACCACGCCGACTTGCCGCCGAGAAATGTGAACAGCGGCGGTCCCAGGACCAGCGTGCCGATCGTGGCGGCCCCCAGCGCGCTGATCAGCACGCCTCCCGCCGCCACGTCCTTCGCTTTCTCGATCAGCGGATGAAACTCCGGGGAGGCGACATCACACAGGAACTCAAGGGCCGTGTTCAGTGCTTCGGCCGTCCAGACGGCAACCACGGCCAGCACAATCCAGCACCAGTCACTGCGGGTGATCTGCAGCAGCAGGCCCAGAGTCACCGTGAGGATGGTCGCCGCCGCGTGCAGCCGCGCGTTCGGCTGCGAACGCAGCATCAACCGGATGCCGCGGAGTGCAAAGCGGATACTCTGGAGGCGGCTCGTCGAGCGGAACGAATGATCCGGCACGTGACTTCCGATCATAAAGCAGGGAGCGGTGAGCGGGGGACGCGTTCACCGGGACGGCTTGTGAGACACGCGGTGACGCCGCGGCACTCGAACCGTCGTCAGGATACCGCCGCCGGGCCTGCGCCGTCATGGATGAACGCCTGAATCCGCGCGTTCACCTGCTCGGGTTCTTCGTGCTGGAGCCAGTGCGTCGCCGTCTCGAAGAATTCGAGCCATCCGTACTCACACAGATCGATGCTGGGCTGGGCGAGTTCCTTGCCGAGCGCGACATCCTGCGTTCCCCAGAGCAGCAGCGTGGGGACCCTGATCCGCGGCCGATCGCGAACGCTGCGCATTGAAAACCACAGCGCGCGATACCAGTTGAGCATCGCGGTGAGTGCACCGGGTTGCGACCACGCTTCGCGATACAGCTTCAGGTCGGCGGAGGTGAAGGTGCCGGGCCGCGAAGACTTCTGGAGCGCACGCGCGAGCATGCGCCGTCCGATGAACTCCGGAATCCTGGGAAGCTGAAACAAGGCGATATAAGAGCTCCGCAGCATCTGCCGCGGATTGCGCCGCAGGTGATCGAACATCACCACCGGATGCGGGACATTGAGAATCACCAGGCGTCGGACCCGTTCGGGAGCGATCGTCGCCAGGTGCCAGGCGAGAATTCCGCCCCAGTCGTGGCCGATGACCGCCGCGGGAACGCGGCCGGCCGCATCGATCAGGCCGGCGACGTCTTCCGTCAGCGTCTGCAGTTGATACGCGCGTACGCCTTCGGGTTTGTCGCTGCGGTTGTAACCCCGGAGATCGGGAGCCCAGACGCGGTAGCCCTGCTCGACGAGTGCGGGGATCTGATACCGCCAGCCGTACCAGAACTCGGGAAATCCGTGCAGCAGCAGAACGAGCGGCCCCTCCGCCGGGCCCGCCTGCACGACATGCAGACGGATGCCGTTGGTCGTCACGTCGTGGTGTTCGACTTCGTCGGCAGTGATGCTTCGCGGCGTCGAGGCGGTGGCGGGATCGGGAGAAGCGTTCACGGCCGCCGCCGTTCGAGAGTGACCTCCAGATTCACCAGCCGCAGGTTGCGGCGATTCTGGACGAGGAGTGTGACGCGCCCGTTCCGGTCGGCCCGCAACTGAAGCTCATCTCCCAGGTCGAAGAGCGCGCCATCGACATAGCCGATCTGAAATCCGCCGACGGTGACGATCCGGTCTCCTTCTTCCAGTCCGGATTCCCACGCGGGAGAATTGGGGGAGACGCGGGTGACGAGTGCGCCGGTGTCGGTGCTGTCGGCATAGATTCCCAGCCGCCACCGCGGCAAGGGGGGGCGAATCCGCCCCTCCCGTCGTCCGGGGGGAACCAGCGTCGGCCGGACCTCTTCACCGCGTTCCCCGCGCTCGCGAGCGCGGGGCGGAGCCTCCCTTCCGCGCGGACGCACATCCCGGATGCGATCCTCTTCCTCTTCGACCTGCGGTCGTTCGGCCGGCGGTCGCTGCCTCAGACGATCTTCCTGCGCCGCCAGGCGTACCGAGTAGAGCAGCAGAATTCCGCCGAGCGACAGCGCGACAGGCAGGACCGGGAACATTCTCCCTCTGAGGTTGCCGTGATGCATGCTTCACCCCGTTGCGTACTTTTTCGGCCCGCGCTGCCTGCGCGCGAATTCCCGCTTGCGAACCGGGAAGGAGCGTGCCGCACCGGTTGTTCCGCCTCTCTGTCCGCAACGAGGCACTCGCCGGGCGCACACGTCCCTCGATGATTATGAGGGAAGGGCGAAACGCTTCTCCATCGGGTGCACCCCGAACGCACTCTGGGGAACGCGCCCGCCGTGAAACACCAACAGAGTCGGCGTTGCGCGTTGAAAAAGCACGCCGCAAGGCGCGCGATCGTTTAGCTGCGGCCCACCGGGCCGCGCGCCTCCGATGCCCAACCCGGAGTGCAGCGTCCCCTCAGGACGAGACGATGAGCGCCGGGGATCGATCGACAATCCCCAACGAGGCCACCCGCCGACACAGGACGCATGGCGAAGCCCCGGGGAGATGGCGAGCAATTCCCGCCTCCATTCCCCGTCCTAAAGCCTGAAGTCTCCAGCCTCAAGCCTATCCCCCATCACTGCCCCGCTGCGGGGATCTCAAAATTGTTCGTGCTCGAGGGGCCGGCGACGGTCGCGGTCAGCTTCGTTGCCGTGGGGTCGGAGTACTCGGGGGGAAGCAGCTGCTTCGCACCCAGGGCTTCCGCATCCGCATCCGTGGTATCGGCGGGGACGGCGGAACCGTCCGGCATCACGAGCTTCGTAATCGTCACGCGGTACTCGCCGGGAACGGCTCCCTGGGAACGGGATGCGCTCTGTCCCGTCACCAGCGTCCGCAGCGAATACTCGCCTTTCGCATCCGTCATTCCCGTCGCAATCTCGCCGGTTCCCGTTCCCTCCTGCGGAAGGTAGGTGACGATTACGCCGGCAAGCGGCTCGCCGCCACGCGTCACCTGACCCTTGACCGGGACAAGCTGGCTCAGAAATTTCGGGGCTTCGCCACCCCCGCCACAACCAGCAATCACGACGAACAGCAGACAGGCAACCGAGCGCATTCCGCGAGTAAAGTCAACCGGCGACACAAGACCCTTCCATTCAGACTGGCAAAGACAAGGGAGCAGAAGAGGAGAGACACGCCCGGCCGAAGCTTGTGACTCAGCCGGGCGGCACAGCAGCTGGAAAGCGAAACCGCGCAAGACGCGGAACGGCGGTTACCACTCGCCAACGACCTGCCCGTCGGCAATCCGGTCGAGATTCTGACGGATCGCGAGGGCTGTGTTGTTGCCGAGGAACCGGACGGCTCCGTCGGCGAGCAGGACATTCACCCCTCCGTCGTGCCAGCTTCCCACTGAATTCCAGTCACCCAGCCAGGGAGCAAAATCCTTGACTCCGTCGGGATAGCTCGTGCTGTAGCGGATCGTCGTATTCGGGGGCGTGAAGGCCAGTGTCAGGCCGACCTGCGTGTAGCCGCGGCCTCCCCAGTTGGCATTCGCCCCGTTCCCGCAGCACGCCTTTCGGGTTTCCGCCATCATTGCCGTGTTGGACATCCCGTCCACGATGTCCGCCGGACGGCAATGGCTGCCATCTTCAAACATCGTGCGACCGGTCGTGCGCGTCGTCCACGCATGACAGACGTTGTACGAGTTCCGGAACACAATGAAGTCGTAGCTGGTGCGGTGCTCGTTCGACCCGCCCGGAAGAGAATAGTTGGTGCTGACTGCAATCCCCAGCGGTCCCGGGTCGGACGGGCAACTGAAGATCGGCATCACGCGATTCACGATCGCCGCGTTCGTCGTCGCATCTCCACCGGCCAGCGGGTGCCCGGTGGGATTGACGTAGTCGTCGAACGCCTTGTTGAAGTCGAGTTTGTTATAGAGGGCCGTCTGGTCGAGGTACGGCAACAGCAGGACCAGACCGTTTCCGTTGACGGTCGCTGCAGCCCGGACGTTGGGGATGTTGGGGTTGGTGCTGGAACACGCTCCCTGGGCGACCGTGCTCGGCGGAAACACGCGATGCGCTTCGAGGTAGTTGTGGAGCGCCAAGCCGAGCTGCTTCAACTTGTTGCGGCACTCGGTGCGGCGTGCCGCTTCACGTGCCTGTTGCACCGCGGGAAGCAGCAGGGCGATCAGGACCGCAATAATGGCGATCACGACCAGCAGTTCAATCAGCGTGAAACCTTTTGCCCTGAGTTGTTGCATGCGCCTCATCCGTCTTGCTCACCTTGAGAAAGCTGACCTCTCGATGCGATTCCCGGCCCGACATCGTGCCGCTCCTGCACCATTCGTCGCGTGATTCCGGGAATATCTTGCGGAACCCCACGCAATTTACTTAGCCACGATACCAGTTTTTCCCGATTCCTTCTACCTCAGATGAAGATCGGTCGATGTACGGATGTACTGATTTCCTGATGGCTCTTCCGCAGATTCCAGTGCTCTGAGGGACTTCACCGGGGCCGACGGAGGTAGTGGTTGGGGCGCTGTCGCCCCGGCAACTCTCGCTGAGCAATGCGAAATGTTCATTCGTGCAGGTTAAGGGAAAACTCGTTCGGCTCTCCGGCGTTCACAACCGCCCGGAGGGAAGACTCCCGGGTGTTGGCATAGCGGGTCGGCAAGGCGGACTTCGGCAGCGGGGAGGTCGTCCGCAGTCTTGCCGGAGTCCGCGACTGGCTCTCCATCTCCCGGAAGAGCTCCTCACCACTTTTCCGGGGAGAGGCCAGCGGCTGCGACTGATGAACCGTAACCGTGTAATCCCCCGCCGGCGCGCCGTCGGCTTCGGAATAGGTCTGCAGCGTGAAATTGCCGTCGTCATCGGTCACGCCGAACGCCGCCGGTCCCTCCTCCCGCGGATGAAAGGTGACATGCGCTCCTGCGACAGGGCTACCCCGGAAAGTGACCTCCCCGGTGACGGGGAAGGTCGGCCTCTGCCGGGCCGTCCAGTGATCGGCCTCGCTGGTACGACAACCGGCGAGCCCCACGAGCATCACCGCGGCCATCATCAATGCTCCCCCGCAGAAGTGTGGTCGCTCCGCGCGCCGTGACGACATCCGCGGACATCGAACGAAGACCGGTCTTGCGCTCATCAGCTTCTCCCGCGTCTTGATGATCCAGGAAACCCACGGGTGACACACGGCAGGGGCTTATCCGTTCTCCTGTCGAAGCGGTGTCGATCGTACGCAGCACTTGAGACGCGGCTCGAACGGAGGGTTTTACCAGCCGCGCCGGCTCCCCCCGGGGCTGGTAACGGACCCCCCTTTGGGGCTGTGTCTTTCCACAACCCTCCGCCCTGCACGGAGTGGACTGCCCCGTCTGTCGAGATGTGCTTCACCTTGAAGCCGACATGTGCTTCACGCTGAAGCGAAGAATTCCCCATGCCCCGGAATTCTTAATTCCCGCGCCTGATGCGGAGATAGAGAGACGTCTCGTGCCCCTCGAGAACGCCTTTGCACTCACCTGGAAAAGTGAGATTAGACAGGAGAATAGTTTTGATATTCTCGTCGGCGACTACTAATCTAGTGTTCTAGTCTGCCGGATTGCAAGGGAGAACTGTGCGACAGTTCCGCGTTTCTCCTCTTTCATTTCTTTCAGGAGCGCGTGATGCATTCTCGGGGCAACCTCTCTGCGCGGCGTGCGTTCACTCTGATCGAGTTGCTTGTAGTCATCGCAATTATTGCCGTCCTCATTGCACTGCTCCTTCCCGCGGTCCAGCAGGCGCGGGAAGCCGCCCGGCGAAGCCAGTGCCGTAACAATCTCAAGCAGCTTGGCCTCGCATTGCACGGCTATCACGACACGATGGGAATGTTTCCCATGATGCGTAATACGGGGACTTATTCGCAGTATAATGCGACCGGCTGGATTGGGTTGCTGCCCTATATTGATCAGGCGCCACTCTATAATCAGATAGGTGAATCTCATAATACGTCCGTCTACTCCTGGACGCAGACCTTTGCACCCTGGCAACAGGCGGTTCCGGTCTTCCTCTGTCCATCGGATGCGACGAACGAAAGCCCCGTGGGACTCGGCGCGATCAAGCCTCGAAACTATCGGATGTGTGTCGGTGATACCATCAACGACAACTATGGCGGCGCGACGCGGGGATTGTTCGGCTATCTCTCCAGTGTGAAGTTCCGCAGCATCACCGACGGAACGAGCAACACGATTGCCCTCAGCGAGCGCGTGGTGGGGAGCCTCTCCGACACGACAAACGCACTCGCCTGGGTGGCGCAGGGAGTGACGGGATACGACACCAACCCGAGTATCTGCCGCGCCGTCGCGACCGGCGGACGCTACAGCGATACGCAACCGATCATGCGCAGCGACTTCTCGAACATGTGGAGCGACGGGTCGGTTCATTGTGCCGGGTTTGCGACGGTGCTGCCGCCGAACTCGGCCTCCTGCGGGCACAGCAGCAATTTCGTGGACTGGGAACTGGTGAGCGCTACGAGCATGCACGAAGGGGGCGTTCACGTGCTGCTCGCGGATGGGGCGGTGCGGTTCGTCAGCGAGAACATCGACGCCGGCAATCAGGGGGACGCCAACGTCACCAGCGGCAGGAGCCCATACGGCGTCTGGGGAGCCCTCGGCACGCGCGACGGCACGGAGGTCATCGGGGAATTCTGAACGGACAACGAAAAGAAGGGGAGAACGAGCTCCACCAGCGCTGGGACAGACTTCGCAGCGAATTGGACGACTGCGCGCGAGGACTGGAGGGGAAATGCCTGCAGAAAAGCGAACGGATCAACGTCTGCCAATGAAAACATTGACAGCAGACGCCGGACGAACTAGCCTCAGAGGTGCTTTTGCCGTCGGGCTGTGATGCCGCGCTGCGGCAATCGGTGCCGACGGGCTCGCTGTGGGTTCCTGCAACACGCGCTGGGTCGTCCTGTCTCGCTGCGACGGGACGTCACGGCGGTGCTGCTCGACGGGTAGATGGTTGCGGTGGCGACCGCCCGGAAACGTTCGTTCCAGCCAGGAGTCTCGAAATGCAGAACCGCACGCCTCGACCGTGTCCCGATTGTGATGCTTCTCTGACGCGCCGTGATTTCGTTCGGACGCTCGGCGGTGCCGCTGCCGTCGCCATGACTCCCGGACTGTTTCCGCACGTCGCCTGGAGTGCTCCCAAATCGACGAGTGCAGCGGAAACCGCTGCCGGCCGGCTCTTCGAATCCCTCAGCGAGTCGCAGCGGAAGGAGATCGCGTTCCCGTTCGAGCACCAGCTCCGCCACAAGATCAGCGCGAACTGGCACGTCACCAAGCCGCGGATCAAGGACGACTTCTACAGCAACGAACAGCGCAAGCTGATCGATGAGATCGTCCGCGGCGTCTCCAGCGAAGAGGGATACGACCTGCTGACGCGGCAGATGCAGGCCGACTCCGGCGGAATCGGGCAGTACAGCATCGCCGTCTTCGGGGAACCGGGGAGCGGGCAGTTCGAATGGCTGCTCACCGGTCGGCACCTGACCCTGCGGGCCGATGGCGACTCGGTCGCCAACACCGCGTTCGGCGGCCCGATCATCTACGGGCACGGCGAATCGAATCCTGAAAAGAACCTCTTCCACTATCAGACGAAGAAGGCGAACGAAGTCTTCGCGGCCCTCGATCCGAAGCAGCGCGAACGGGCGCTGCTCGACATTGCCCCGCAGGAGAATGAAGTTCCCCTGCAGGGGGACGGCGGCGAGTTCCCGGGCATTGCCGTGGGCGAACTCTCGTCGGATCAGAAGGACCTGGTCGAGCAGGTGGTGAAAGTCATTCTCGCCCCGTACCGCACGGAGGACGTGGAAGAAGCCCTCGCGCTGCTCAAGGCGGGCGGCGGTTTCGAGAAGCTGCACCTCTCCTTCTACAAGGAAGGAGACCTGAAGGACGACCAGGTGTGGGACATCTGGCGCGTGGAAGGTCCGACGTTTGTCTGGCACTTCCGCGGTGCTCCGCACGTCCACACCTATGTGAACATCGGCCGCAAGGCCTGATTGTCTCCCCTGCCGTTCAATGGCGCTCACGCCGGCGCGATTCTCGCGACAGAGGATCGCGCCGGCGTTTTTTTGCTGGACCGGTGGATTGAAGCCGCGACCTTCAACAGTCGCGGCAGTCGCTGGACAACTCAATACGGCAGCGGCCGGGGGATGCGGTGGGGCGAAGGGGAACGCCGCTCCGCGAGAGGCCGCGGCGGTTCGTCTGTCCGCTTGCCGTCCTCCGTCGCCGGCTCCGGGGATTCAAACGTCAGTCGCCGCGACCGCAGTTGCGCATGGATCTGACTGATGAGCGTTTGCGGAATCGGTCCGAGTTCCTGGATCTCGCCACCCTGCAGGGCCGCGACCGGAACGCCGTCGAGATAGGCCACCCGGTTCGATGCCGTGCTCGGCACCCGGGGATGCGAGGTCAGGATGCCGACGAGGTTCAACGGATCGGCAGCCGACACGATGAGCAGTTCCTGCTGCGGCCCTTCATCCCGGAGCTGGCGAATCTGCCGGACCGTCTCGCCGAGTCCAAACTGTTCGCCCGCGACTCCCGAAACGAATCGTCCGCCGCGAATCTCGCCCCGCGCTTCGAGGCGGCGATACACCTGGAGCAGCTCGAACCACGGCGGTGCGCCCGGTTCGCGGGTGAGCAGATCGCGAAACACGATTCCCCAGCGGCGGAGCAGTTGCCACGCCCATTCCTCGACGACTTCCATGCGGGCCTGCCGTGCGGCCGCGGCCGCTGCCCGCGCCTCCTCGGAACTTGCCGCGCGACGGGGGGACGGATCTTCGCTGTCTGGAGACTCGGCGGGATGCCCGGCATTCCGCCAGAGTGACCAGCGCCCCACACCGGCGGCGGGGGTGCGCGTTCGCAGCAGTCCGCGACGGCTGCGGCGGGAACCCGCTTCGCCATCCGCGTTCTTCTGCGGGAGCAGCTTGCGGAGCCCGGCAAATCCGTCAGCGGTGAGGAACCCATACGTGATCAGTTCACCGAGCGCCTCATCCAACTGCGTCGGCAACAGGCGCGTGCTCGACATCAGATCGGCGGCGAACATCGCTCCCCGCGCCCGCAGGAGTTCGAGAACTTCCCGCGAGGGACTGCTGAGCTGTTCCGGATCGAGCGCGGGGCTGTGAGCCGTCAGCCACCCGGCATCGCGGCGGAGGAAAAGCGAAATCGGCGCGACGCGCGTCAGGCTGGCCATCGGGCGGCTGCGGTCAGGGTTGCGGCGAACCGGGAAGAGCCGGCCCCAGCCGACTTCACCCGTCAGGCACAACTCGTCGAGCCACTCGGGGCGGTATTTTTCGACGCGGGCGGGAAGCAGGTCCCGCTCCCAAGTGACCGCCGGCGCATCGATCCCCTGCAGGAGCGCAATCGTCTCGAACAGGCCATTTGTCCCGGCCCGGCGATGTCCCGCCAGTGCCCCCTGATGCCGGGCCACAAAGCGAATGAAGACCTCTACCGGAACCGGCTGAATCTGCTGCCGGAGTCCTTCGAGCGTCAGCCGATGAATCCGCGCCAGCAGCCGGCGGTGACACCACTCATCGAGCCTCGTCTGTGCGCGGGCCCTGTCGGCCGGTGTTTCGCCGTCGGAAGCCTCCTCGTCATTAAAGGAGAATCCATCGAGCGGCGGTGTGAACCGCCCGCGGAGAACGAGCCCTTCGCCTTCGAGCGCTTCGAGGGTCGCTTCGGTCTGGCTGACAGTGAAACCGAGGAGCGCGGCGACACTCTCGGCAGTCACCGGGCCGCAGACTTCCATCCAGCCGCGAATGATCGCCAGCCGCGCATCGAGGTCGGTCCACTCCTGCGGGACGCTTGTGGGGACTTCGACTGGCGGGTGACACGACGCGTCGGGAAACGCGGCGCGGGCCGCGGGAAGCCGCTCGGCGGGAGTCCAGAAACGGCGGCCATCGGGCAGCGAGAGGAGGGTCGCCCGCTTCTGCGCCACGAGCTCATCGAACCACTCTTTCCACTCGGCCCCTTCAGACTCCGGGAGCACGATCCGCCCCAGCAGCGCATCGTGGAGCTCATCGGCGTCGCGGATCAGCGGCTGTGCATCGAGCCGAACCCGTTCTATTGCCAGCGGATCAAGCCGGCCGAGATCGGCGACACTTTCGACCGTCAGCGATCGCCGCGTCGCGACCGCGCGGGCGCGGCGTTCCTGCACCTCGCCGCCGTCGAGGAACGCATACGGGTTCGCGTTCAGCAGTTCATAACTGAAAGGAGAGGGCTCGCGCGTGTCGCGGGGAATGTAAACGATCTCACCCCGGACGACCTCGCCCAGCACCCGTTCGAGTCCCTCGATGTCGAGTGCCTCGTGCAGGCAATCGTCCATCGTCTGCCGGATGAGCGGATGATCGGGAAGCTCGTGATCGCCGACGATGTTCTCCTGACAGCCGGTGAGCTTGGGGAACACGGCGGTCAGCAGGTCATCGGCACGAAAACGCTGGAGCGGTGGCGGCACCTTCTTGCCATTGTTCTGCCGCATGACGAGCAGGGCCCGCGTCACGTTCCAGCGCCAGCGGGTCTGAAAGATGGGAACGGCGAGCACCGCCTGTTCGAGCAGGTTGCGGGCATTCTGCGGAGTGAGCATCCCGAACATGCTTTCGAGCGGAAAGCTGTGCTGCGGGCCGAGCGAGAGCATCAGCCCGTCATCGTCGGCGGTCGCCTGAAGCTCGAAGTCGAACGAGCGACAGAACCGCTTGCGGAGGGCGAAGCCCCAGGCGCGGTTGATCCGCGAACCGAAGGGGGCATGGATCACCAGCTGCATGCCGCCGCTTTCGTCGAAGAAGCGTTCGAAGACCACTTTCCGCTGTGTCGGCAGCAGTCCGATCGCGGCTTTCTGGGCCTCGGCATACAGCACCGCCTGCTCCGCGGTCGATTGTGCGACGCTGGCTTCTTCCTGCAGCCATTCGATCGCGGCCAGGCGATCGTCGAGACGCTGTTCAAGCTCTTCGCGAAGCCGCGAGACTTCGGTGGAAAGTTCGAGCGTGCGGCCGGGGGCTTCTCCCTGCCAGAACGGAATGGTGGGGGGCGCGCCCCCGGCATCGTACACGACGACATCGCCGCCGCGCACGTGCTGAATCCGCCAGGAAGTGTTTCCCAGGAGGAAGACATCTCCCGCCATGCTTTCGACGGCGAACTCTTCATCAAGGCTGCCGACGACGACCCGCTCGGGTTCCGCGACGACGCGGTACGAGGCGATCTCGGGAATCGCTCCGCCCCCTGAAGTCGCTGAGATGGACGCTCCTTTCCGCGCGCGGAGACGGCGCTGCACCTGATCGTGATGCAGATAGACACGCCCGCGACCGGCATTCGACGTCACCCCTTCGCTGAGGAACTGAATGACCTGGTCGAAGTGCTCCCGCGATAGATGCTGATAGGGAGCCGCACGGCGAACCAGCGCATAGAGATCGTCGGTGTTCCACTCCTGCTGCGAAACCTCGGCGACGATCTGCTGGGCGAGGATGTCGAGCGGCGCAATCGGGGGCTCGACCTTGTCCAGCCGCCCGCCGCGGACTGCCCGCACGAGCGCCATGCATTCGAAGAGTTCATCGCGGGTGAGCGCAAACAGCCGCCCCTTGGGAATCAGCCCGAGTGCGTGCCCCGAGCGGCCCACGCGCTGCAAGAACGCGGCGATCGAGCGCGGCGAGCCGATCTGAATCACCAGATCGATGAAGCCGATGTCGAGGCCGAGCTCCAGCGACGCGGTTGCCACGACAGCCTTCAGCTCGCCCGTTTTCAATCGCTGTTCGGTATCGCGGCGCAGGTCGAGCGCCAGCGAACCATGATGGCTGGCGACGGCATCCGGGCCGAGCAGTTCACTCAACTGATGCGTCACCCGCTCGGCGAGCCGCCGCGTGTTCACGAAGATCAGCGTGCTGCGGTGTGTCTGGATCAGCTCGACGATCTGCGCGTGGACGTCGGCCCATTGCTCGTGCGTACAGACCGCGCCCAGCTCTTCCTCGCGCGGAATCTCGATCGCCAGATCGAGCTCGCGGCGATGGCCCACATCGACAATCACACAGTCGGGCGGGGCGGCGATCGGTTCTTCGAGCGAATGGACTCTGTTGTTTTCGGGGGCAATCTCCGCGGGGGATGTATCGCTCTCCTGCACGCCGACAAGAAACCGGGCTGTGAGTTCAATCGGCCGCTGTGTCGCTGAGAGTCCGATGCGCTGCGGCGCCTGCGGGCAGAGGGCCGTCAGCCGTTCGAGGGAAAGGGCGAGGTGCGATCCCCGTTTGTCGCGGACGAGGGCGTGCAGCTCATCGACGATCAACGTTTCGACGTGCTGCAGCCGCTCGCGGCCGCGCGAACCGGTGAGCAGCAGGTAGAGTGATTCGGGGGTGGTGACGAGGATGTGGGGAGGCCGGCGGATGATGGCGGCCCGTTCCGACGAGGTGCTGTCGCCGGTCCGCAGGCCGACGCGGATCGCCGGGACCTCGTAACCTTCCTCGCGGGCAAGCGCCACGATCTCGGCGAGCGGCACTTCGAGGTTGCGGTGCATGTCGTTCGACAGCGCCCGCAGCGGCGAGATGTAGACGACGCGCAGGCGTTCGTCCAGCTCGCCGGCAATCGCGAGTTTCAGCAGGCGGTCGATCGCGGCAAGAAACGCCGTGAGTGTCTTTCCGCTGCCGGTCGGGGCGGCGATCAGCGTATGTTCGCCGGCGATGATGTGCGGCCAGCCGGCCTGCTGCGGCTCGGTCGGACCGGCAAAGCGTGAGGCGAACCACCGCTGAATGACGGGATGAAACTGCTCGACAACCCGGAGCGGGTTCGCGGACTCGACCGACGTAGACATGTGAACACTCCCTGTAGCCCCGGGTTCATTCTAGCGGGGAAACGGGGAGGTTCAACGGGTCTCCGGTGCGGGAGCACGGGGCGTTTCGCGTTTCGGGCGTCGGGAAGGGGGGAGGCGCGGGTTGGTGATTGCCGCATTACCTCCCCCGGGACTTCCTTCATCCAGCTCCGGCCACACGCCCGCGGCTACTTTTTCTTTGCGGCGCTCTTCTTGCCGGCGGCCTTTTTCGGGGAGGCCACTTTCTTCGCCGTCGGCTTTGCGGTGCTCTTCTTTGCCGCCCCCTTCTTCGCGGGCGCGGGCTTTTCCGACGTTTTCCGGGCCGACTTGCCGCCGAAAATCTTGTCCCAGCCTTCGCTGAATTTCTCCGTGGAACCTGTGTGGACAGTGTATCCGGTCACAAATCGTCACTCCTGCTGCGACCGCACGTGACGGCGTCCGCCTGGGGGGGGACGCGGGCACGTGCGGTGGTTGGCGAAACCAGTCTGAGAACGATCAGCTTTCAACCGAAGCGGGCAGTTCGGTGTTCAGCTCGATTCCTTCCGCCCGGGCGAGATTACGAACGTCTTCATTGATCCGCATCGAGCAGAACTTCGGGCCGCACATCGAACAGAACTTCGCGCTCTTGAAGGTCTCCTGGGGGAGTGTTTCGTCGTGCATGCTCTGCGCCATCTCGGGGTCGAGCGACAACCGGAACTGTTCCTTCCAGTTGAACTCGTAGCGGGCCTTCGAGAGGGCGTCGTCGCGATCCCGCGCTCCCGGGCGGTGACGCGCGACGTCGGCGGCGTGGGCCGCGATCTTGTACGCGATCACACCGGCCCGGACGTCGTCGGCGTTCGGCAGGCCGAGGTGTTCTTTCGGCGTGACGTAGCAGAGCATTGCCGCGCCATGCTGGCCGGCAATCGCCGCCCCGATCGCGCTCGAAATGTGGTCGTAGCCCGGCGAGATGTCGATCACCAGCGGACCGAGCACATAGAACGGAGCACCGTGGCACTCCTTGATCTGCCGCTCGATGTTCATCGGGATCTGGTCCATGGGCACATGTCCCGGACCTTCGATCATCACCTGGTTGTTCTTCTTCCAGGCGCGGAGCGTCAGCTCACCGAGAGTCTTCAACTCGGCGAACTGGGCCTTGTCGGAGGCATCGGCGAGGCAGCCGGGGCGGAGCCCGTCTCCCAGGCTCCAGGTGACATCATACTGGTACATGATGTCGCAGAGGTCTTCGAAGTGCGTATAAAGCGGGTTCTGCTGGCGGTGGGCCATCATCCACTGCGCCATCAGCGAGCCGCCGCGGCTGACGATCCCGGTGATGCGGTTCATCGTCAGCGAAAGATGTTCGAGCAGGATGCCGGCGTGCAGGGTCATGTAGTCGACCCCCTGCTGCGCCTGGTGCTCGACCATGTCGAGCATGTCCTGCGGCTTCATATCGAGGAAGTCCTTGAGATTCTGGACGACCTGATAGACGGGCACCGTGCCGATCGGGACCGGTGATGCATCGATGATCGCCTGCCGAATGGCGTCGATGTTCCCCCCGGTGGAGAGGTCCATCACCGTATCGGCCCCGTAGTGGACGGCGGCGTGCAGCTTTTCGAGCTCGCCGTCGATGTCGCTGGTGACGGCGCTGTTGCCGATGTTCGCGTTGATCTTGCACTTCGCGGCGATCCCGATTCCCATCGGTTCGAGCCGCTTCTTCAGGTGCACCTTGTTCGCGGGGATGACCATCCGCCCGGCGGCGACTTCCTGGCGAATGAGTTCGGGCTCGAGTGATTCGCGGCGGGCCACGAATTCCATTTCGGGAGTGATCTCACCGTTCCGCGCACGTTCGATTTGGGTCATGGCCGCCACCTTCCCGCAAAGGGCACCCCCGCGAGCGGAGGGCAATTCGCATCGTATGAATGGATCGTCAACAGCAAACTTGTCAGCGTGTCGGCGACAGGGGGGCCGACACTTGATACCATCGTATTCGCACTAGGGAGATTGTCAACGCGGGTGGCCTGAACGCGCAGCGCCCGCGGATTGTGCCCCCCCGCATGCATGTGGCTGGGCTGGCGGTCTCCAGCTCGCGGGCAGGTGGAAACTGCCGCTGCCTCGGCATGATCGCGAGGAAGCCACAGAGACCCGGAGAGGCACGGGGCGGATGATTATCCCCGCGAGGAGAGAAAGACTTTCATGACGTATGACGTCTACGGCGTAGGAAACGCCCTGGTTGATATTCAGGCACGGATTACCGACACCCTGCTGGAGCACTTCGAGTACCCCAAGGGGATCATGACCCTGGTGGAAGAAGAGATCCAGATGCGGGTCCTCTCCACTCTCGATGGAACTCCCGTGACGCGCTGCGCGGGTGGCTCGGCAGCCAACACGATCATGGGGATCGCCGATTTCGGCGGCCGCGCTGCTTACGCCGGCAAGGTCGGAAACGATCCGCTCGGGGAGTTCTTTCTCGAGGACATGCGGCACATGGGGGTGTCGATCGAAGTCCCGCGCGCCGCCGGGCAGAGCGGCACCTGCGTGATCCTCATCACGCCCGATGCGCAGCGGACGATGCTCACGCACCTGGGGCTTTCCTCGACACTCGGGCCCGACGACATCGACCCCGCCGAGATCGCCAGGGCCAAATACGTTTATATTGAAGGCTACCTCTTCACCGGCGATTCGACGCGGGCGGCGGCGCTGAAGGCCATCGAAGCCGCCAAGTCGCAGGGGGTGAAGGTCGCTTTCACCGTCTCCGATCCATTCCTGATCAACCTGTTCCGCAACGAGTTCCTGGAATTGATTGAAGGGCCGGTGGACCTGCTCTTCTGCAACCTGGAAGAGGCGCGGAGTCTCACCCAGCGGACCGATCCGATCGAGTGTGCGGCGGAGATTCACCGCTATGCCGAGAATGTCGCCCTGACCCTCGGGGCCGAGGGCTCGATCCTGATGCACGAAGGGGCCGCCATCCCGATCGAGGCGGTTCCGACGAAAGCGATCGATACGACGGGGGCGGGCGACATGTACGCGGCGGGCCTGCTGTATGGAATCACGAACGGATTCACCTGGAAGCAGGCGGGACACCTCGCGTCGCACGCCGCGGCCCGGATCGTGAGCCAGTTGGGCGCCCGTCTGCAACAACGGTTCACCCCCGAGGAGATTGCCGCGTTCGCGAAGTAGGGGAAGAGGTTCGGGGGCTGTCTGGACCTGCGATAACGATCGCCCCGGGGCTACGCCCCGGGCTGTGATCGGGCCACCCCTTCGGGGTTTAAGAGTGCGCGCCGCTCGTCAGACAGAACCCTCCCGCGTCCCTGATTTCACAGAGGCTCGCACTCCGCGCTTCCTTCCGGTGTCCTGCGTCAAGTGCCGGTCCTGATTCGCAGCAGGGGCGACGGTTGAACGGAGGAGAGTCGGAGGTTACTCCGACGCAGACGTCGTTTCGTCGGGCAGCGGGATCGGCAATGTCATGAGGCGTTCGAGCCCGGTGATGTCGACTCCCGCGTCTCCGTTGATCGCCCCCGAGATCGCCGGGTTGTTGCCCGGGGCGGTGCGGTCGAGGGTGAAATCGGCCGGGACGAGATTGTAGAACCGCTTGTCGGACCATTGCCGCTGCCAGAGGACGACGTCCGCGTGGGCATCCACCTCGGTCCCCGGACCCCAGTGGGATCTCCATTCGGAGAAGTCCATCGATTCGGTTCCCTCGATTCCGTCGAGCGACGTCGTCGACCAGAAGGTCTGGAAGCCGTCGTAGAAGTTCTTCTGACCGCTCCAGAGCAGACGCTTCTGGAGTTCGGCTGCCGACGCGGAGCCGGTGATCGCGATAAACGGTTCGGTGGCTTCCGCGGCGCGAACGGTCGTCGTGAAGATGTTGTTGGTGACCGACACGAGGACGGGAATCAGCCGCCGCGGCAGGTCGCCCCCTTCCATGCGGATCAGACCCTGATTCAGCACGGCGGTCACATGGTCGAGGCGGAGCTCGTTCTGCGCGGCCTCGAACGGGACTTCCATCGTCCCCTCGGTTCGCAGCAGCGTCCCCTCGAGCGCGACCAGCGACTGCTTCAGGCTGAAGCGGGCTCCCTCGGCACTTTTCACGTCGAACAGGTTGCAGCTGCCCCGCAGCAGGCTGTTGGAGATTTCGAACTCCAGGGAAGCCCGCGGCTGGCTGCTGTCCGCCATTTCCATGTCCATGACGTTCCGCGCCGGAGCGGGGAGGATCTCGGCAATGACGGCCGAGCGCCGCTGCGGGTTCTGGATCGTGATCGTCGTCCCCTGCAGGCGGACGTGATCGGGGCGCTGCACGGAGAACAGCACCCAGTGATCGGTGCTGATGTGGTCGCGGACCGAAAGCAGCAGGTTGACGTCCACCAGGTCGAGCGAGCCGCTGCTGATCGTGATCATCCGCGTTTCGGGGCCGTAGCCGGCGACCTCGACGGGGACCATTTCCACGATCGGGCGATAGCCGCGGCCTGCCTTGATGGTCACCTTGTTGCGGATGCGGACGGGATTCTGCTGCCGCAGCCCATTGAAGCGGAGCTCGATGATGCTGCCGTCCACCGCGGCTGCGCAGGCGGCTTCGAGTGTCGGGAATGCCCGATCGCCGCTGCGGTCGTTCCCGAGGATGAAGAACGGCGACTGGCTCTCCGGCGGTTGCGGTTCGCTGAAGGAAGGGGGCGACGACGGGGGAAGAGGCTCCGTGATGCTGCTGGAGCCGATCGTGGCGACTTCCGTCCGCGAAGCAGGTTCTCCGACAGCGCCCTGGAGATCACCGCCGACCACTCCCGGCGCGAGCTCGCCGCTGAGGATCGCCGTCGGCCCTTCGAGTTTCCCCTGCATGGGGGGAGAATCGAGCAGCGACGGAACCTTGCTGGTTCCCTGCGCCAGGCGGCGTTTGATTGCCGCGCTCAGCGACGCGGCGAACGTTGCGTCATCCTGCGGGGGCGGGAAGACTTCACTGGGAGAGCGCGGCGGCGTTTCAATTTTCTCGGGGTCCGGATCCAGCCGCGGGAGATCCAGATCGGAGGGCATCGGCACGACCGGATCGCGTGCGCTGTTCTCCGCGATCTGCGCGGGGCCGCGATCGGCGGGCACGAAGGGGTTAGCGGCCGGGTCGGGAAGTGTCAGCAGCGGCGAGACTCCCCCGAACGGCGTAGACGCGGAATTCGTGGCGGTCGACGGCGCATCGGGAGCCGGGCTGGCCCGGGTCTCGGTCGGAGTGCCGGCGAGCGACGGGGGAAGCTCCGGCTGGCGGGCGGAATCCCATTTCAGATAGGCGACGATCACGAAGAGCGCGGCGACGGTCGTAATCCAGCCGAGATGCCGCTCCCAGAACGACGGGCGCGGCGCCTGCGACGAGAGCCACACGAGTCCTTCGGAGTTCACACTCCGCAGGCCCATGGCCCCGGCGATAAGCATCAGGTCGCGCATCAGCTCTTCGGCGGTCTGATAGCGGCGGCGCGGATCGCTGGCCATCATCTTGCGGACGATGGCGGCGAGATCCTCCGAGACCTTGCGGTTCTTCTGCCGCAGATCGGGGGCATTGTTCCCCTGGTGGTCGAGGAGCTTCTGCAGTACCGTTCCCTCGGGATACGGCGGCTCGCCGGCGAGCATGTGATAGAGCGTACAGCCGAGCGAGTAGATGTCGCTGCGGACGTCGACGTTGCGCGGATCTTTCGCCTGTTCGGGGGAGATGTAGTCGAAGGTGCCGAGCGTCGTCCCCGCGAGCGTGAGATCCTCACTCGCTTCCTTGTTCTCGTTCCGGGCGAGTCCGAGATCGACCAGCTTCGCCCGTCCGGTACCGGTGATGATGATGTTCGAAGGCTTGATGTCGCGGTGCACGACTCCCTTGGCGGAAGTGTGGACCAGCGCGGAAGCGACCTGCAGGGCGTAGTTGACTGCATCGGCGGGTTCGAGTCGCCGCTGCTGCTCGATCAACTCGCGAATGTTCGTGCCGTTGATGTATTCGAACGCGATGAAGTGCAGCCCGTGGTCTTCTCCGATATAGAAGACGCGGGCGATGTTCTCGTGATCGAGCTGGGCGGCGGCCTGCGCCTCGTTGCGGAAGCGCTGCACGGTGGCGGCGTCGCGGGAGTGGGACGGCGGCAAGACCTTGAGCGCGACCACGCGATTCAGGCGCGTGTCCCGGGCACGGAAAACCGCCCCCATGCCGCCGCTGCGGATCCGGTCTTCGATGCGGAAGTGCCCCAGCTCGAGTCCGACCGGATTATAGGCGGGCTCGTTCGACGTCCCGGGCTGCGGGAAGAGGGCCCACCAGATACTCGACGGAGACGGGACCGGAAGCTGCTGGGCAGAGTCGACGGGATGCGGCCGCCCCTCGGGGTTGATGACCGTCTGTGCCGACAGCGAAAGCCCCGCCGCAGGCACAAACGGAAAACCACCCTCGATGTGCGTCGCGGACGAGTAGGGCCCCCCCGCCTGTTCCGATTTGGTTGGATCGTGTTTTTCGCTCATCACGCCGCCCCCCAGCGGCATCATCAACCGGCCCCCCACCGCTCCGCAGCGCGATGCGGCGGAATCAGATGTGCGCGGGTAAAGGCACCGGCGGTCGTTCCTTCGGTCGTGCTTGGAGGGATCGCCGCATGTAAGACGTGATTGGGATGCAGCGTCCCCGAATCGATTGGAATGGTGACCGGCGAAGCGGTCGAATAAGCCTCTTGTCCCCGGACTCGTGAACCGGCCCGGAGCATCCTGCGGAATTGGCCGTCACTGGGGCACGCAAGTGCCTCTATTCTACCTTACTCGGCAATGTCGCCGAGCGTCTTCATGATGGATTGCCACGACGTTCGAGTGCGTTACCCATCGCACCCAGAAATTTATTCAGCCTTGCCACGAGCTCTTGCGTAAACGCATCACTCTCAAGCAGTTCCGCCGCCTGGCTGCGAACAGAAATGTCGGGGACGGTTTCGTTCGACGCCCCCGCCGCCGGGCCGATGAGACCTTGCAGTTTCCGCACCTTCGGGAGAAAGCCCTGTTCGAGGTGCTCGATCAATTCCCGCGCGATCCGTTCACCGTGGGTGAACACTTCCCGCAAAGTCAGTTGCTCGACCGGACGTTCCATGGCGGATCCCCCCTGCGAGTTCCCTCCTATTAGACAATGCTCAGGTAAGCTGGGTCAAGCGGGGGTTTCGAAAGATTCTTGCGGGCACTGGTTTAACGACTTTCGACCCGCCCGGACACTCTCCAAAGAACGTCACGAAACGCCGCGAGGATCAATTGGCAACGGGAACATCGACGAGACGGGAGCACGAGGAATCAATCTCCGGGATTCCGTCGCGTGCGGGCAAACTCTGCAAAAAGACACCTGGTGAGTCGAATTCGTGCCCCGAAGCCGGCCGCGGATGTGCTAAACTCGCGGTGGTCCTGTTACCCGGCCAGCCCTTGAGAGTGCCGCCTGTCGGCCACGCCAGGGCAGACGCCGGAGCCTTGCGGCGGGAGCGTCCCGGATTCCGGAACGATATTGCTTCCCGGGCGATTCCATCGGCCGGGGCAACCTCACTCCTGATCCCGATCCCCAGCAACGAGTGCGGCATCGGCATGAGAATTCTCGTCCTCGCAGACATTCACGCGAACTGGCCGGCACTCGCCGCCATCGAGGAATCGTTCGATGTCTGCCTCGTGATCGGCGATCTCGTGGATTACGGGACCGACCCCGCCCCCTGCGTCGACTGGGTCCGCCGGCATGCAACCTATGTGGTCCGTGGAAACCACGATCACGCGGTCGCACAGCGGGTTCCCGCGCGGGGCGGACGCGGCCTGCGAAACCTCGCCGCCGCAACCCGGCCCGTCCAGTGGCAGGCACTCGACGGCGCGCAGATGAAGTTTCTTTCCCGCCTGCCGGTGACTCAGACTGTACAGCTGGGGGAGTATACCTTTCTGCTGGTGCACGCCACGCCGCGCGATCCGCTCGACGAGTACCTGCTGCAGGACGAAGAAGCCTGGCGGCAGCGACTGTTTGGAGTCGAAGCCGATTTCGTCTGCGTCGGACACAGTCACATTCAGTTCGATCTCCAGGTCAACGGAACACGGGTGCTGAATCCCGGCAGTGTCGGCCAGCCGCGCGATGGCGATCCCCGCTGTGCCTATGCCGTCATCGAGAACGGCCAGGTGGAACTGTGCCGCGTTCCTTACGACATCGACGCCACGCTGAGGCAGATGGCGACCACCGGCGTTCCCGACTGGGTCGTGCGGATGAGCGAGACTCTGTTAAAAAGCGGCGGCCGCGTCGTCAGTGATATCTACGCCGACGAAACATCGCGAGAAGGCGATTCCACTCAGGACGAGGCGTGACGCGACTGCCTGAACAGCAGCATTGTCGCGCGGGGTCATTCACTCGCCGAGCCGTTGGCCGGCAGACTGTCGTAGTCGAGTCCAAAGTGGAGTGAGATGACGTTCCAGGTCAGCTCTTCGGTCGGCCGATAGTAGATCAGCCTCCACACGATCGGGAAATCGCGGCAGTGATAGAGATAGATGCAGCGGACCATTGAAGTCCCGATCCGTTCGACGCGAACCGGCTCGACGCGCAGGAACTGGCCATTCTGCTCCAGTCCCCGCTGCACCCGTGATTTCAGTTGAGCGACCTGCTGTTCATCGTGCGCCAGCGGACTGTTGGTGAGCAGGTTGTCGAGCGCATCATCCACTTCCCGCTCGGCCAGCTGTTCGAGAAACGCCCGCGTGCGCAATCCCAGACGGATCAGGGTTTCATCATCCTGGGCACTCGCGATGGTCGGCGCGAGGAGCAGGATGACCGAACTGAGAAGAACTCCTGTCGAAACAGCGATGCGCATGGCGGAAACTCCATTGGATTGCCGGCGGCCGGTCACGCTGAGTTCCCTGCCGAACGGATGAGGTCGAGCAGGGGAGTGAATTGCCGCAGCCATGGAACGCAATACGCGACGCTGGACCGGGGAGGCTATCGTCGCGGCGCGGGTTGCCCAACCGCGTGCGCGAGAGGCTTGCGGGAAATCAGCTGCAGGTGCCGGATGTCGATTTCATAGGGACCGTTTGGTTGATCGAAGCCGCCGAAGCGGGAGACGTATTCTTCCATTCGGCCGATCTTCTGCTTGGCCGAAAGCTCGCCCGGGTGCTGCGAGTGGGGAGCGCGTCCCCAGATAATCCGCGAGCCGCGGTTCGTATACAAGTGGAAGACAAAATCATCCACGGTCATGTCCGCGGCCGTGCGGATCGGGATCTCGATCGCCTGCAGGTCGAACTCTTTCCAGTGTTGGGTGAGCACACTCGCGAGAGACGCGGCCGCCTCGACGGCGGGATCTCCCCACGGCACTCCGGCCTCCCCCTGCGGTGTCGATTGCGCATTGATGATCAGCGGATAGCGATCGGTATCGCTGGGCGCGAAGTCCATCGGTGGGAGCAGGATCCCCTTCGGGTCGACGGGGTAGACCCCCTGTTTCACCTGCACCATCGCCACCGGGTGTCGATAGGTGAGGCCGACATCAATCGCGGCCGGCGCGGACTTCGCCACGTGGACGACTTCGGCCACCCATGGATGCTGTTCGAAAGCCGCCGCGATTCGCGTCGTGAGCTCCTCATCGAGCAGCGACAGGGATTCCGGAAGCTCCGCCTGCCGGATGACCTGCTCGACGAGATTCTGCGGCACCCAATGGGGAGGCGGAGTGATGCGGATATCCCGCGTCAGCACGCGGTACTCCGCCTGCTCGCCCAGATCGGGGAGCGCGTTCTTCAGGCGGCCTCCGAAGACGAGTCCGCACGCCACCAGCGCGATCCCGGCGAGCAGCCAGGGACGAAAGAGCCGGCGAAGGAACGGAGTGCGGGGAGGCTGTCTGGACGGAGGCTCGGGTTCGGGCTGCTTCGTCCGCGCACGTGATTTCGTTTTGACCATTCGGTTCTCTCACGCTGAAAGGGGAAGGCGCCCCCGGCATTTCCTGCCGATAGCCGGAGTGCGCAACAGCACTGCCAAAGCTGCGCCGGCAAATGCGCCGGAGCAGCCCCGCCGGGCTGGAATCTGTCTTCGTGGTAGGTGGTTGGTGGTGCCGGAGCACGGCCTCGGGAAAGAAAGGAGAATTCCCGAAGAGGTTCACTGCCGCTTTGCGAATTGACTGTCTCAGCCGCGTCGCCGGGGAGCACTCGTTCGCAGGCAGCTCTGAATCGCCCGCTCGCAGAGTTCTCCCAGCGACAGACCAATCCGTGCTGCCGCTTTCGGGACAAGACTATGATCGGTCAAACCGGGGATAGTGTTTACTTCCAGCACCCACGGTTGTCGAAAGCGGTCGAGAATCATGTCGACCCGGGCCAGTCCGCGCGTCCCGATCGACTGGCAGGCGGCGCGTGCGGCCCGCTCGATCGACTTGACGACGTCGGTGGTTACGTCGAAGTCGAAGCAGTATCCGGTCGTCTCGTCGTGATATTTCGCGTCGTAATCGAAGAACGCCCGGTCGGTCGTGATCTGAATCAGCGGCAGAACGGTCTCGTCGAGCATGCCGACCGTCCATTCCGTCCCGCTGATGAGCGGCTCCAGAATGCCGAAGGCATCGTAGTGAAAGCACTTCGTGAGCGCCTGCGGCAACTCGTCGGCCGACCTGACGATGCTCACGCCGAGACTCGAGCCCTGTGTGTCGGGTTTGACGACCAGCGGGAAACCGAGGCTGCGGGCATGCGCCAGGATTCGCTCGGCGGTGTCGGATTCATGAATCAGCACGTACTGCGGCGTGGGGACCGAATTCTGGAAAAAACGTTCCTTGGTGGCCGATTTGCTGAAGCCGAGCCGCGATGCCGCCGCATCGCTTCCGGTATAGGGCATCTCCGCCTTTTCGAGCAGCTCCTGGATCGAGCCATCCTCGCCGTTCCGTCCATGCAGCGCGAGGAATGCGACATCGAGGCCGCTCCAGTCGAACGACTGCAGGTCGACTTGGGCAGGGTCGACGACGGTGACGGTGTGTCCGCGTTCGGTGAGGGCGCGGGTGACGGCCTCGCCGCTGGCGAGGCTGATGACGCGCTCCGCCGAATCACCTCCGGCCAGCACAGCGACGGAGAGGGGCGTCAGGGGACGCGGTTCGGTCGTCAGGCGGGGGAATTCGAATGTCGCCACGCTAAGCCTCCTTGCCGTGAACGGGCCAATGCATCCATGATTGGCGAGGACGGAAACCGGACCACCGGGCGAATCAACCCCGGCGCGATCAGATCGGGTCGAACGGTGCGCTTTCCTACCAGATTTGGATTTCCAACTCCAGATCGACTCCGAACTGTTCGGCGACCTTCGACCGGGCCAGGTCGATCAGCCGCAACACATCCTGCGATGTCGCACCGGGATGCGCCACAATGAAATTTGCGTGGCGGTCGCTGATCTCGGCCTGTCCGATCCGCGTTCCTTTCAGGCCGGCCTGATCGATCAGAAGCCCGGCACTCATCCCGCGGGGGTTCTTGAAGATGCAGCCCGCCGACTGGAAGCTGAACGGCTGTGTCGCCTTCTTGGTGATCCAGAGCTTGCGCATCCGCCGGGTGATCTCTTCCGGATCGTCCCGCTGCAGCTGAAAGGTCGCTCCGAGGATGATGACGTCGTCGAGATTGCTGTGCCGATAGGCGAATTCGAGTTCGTCTTCCCGCCGCGTCTGCACTTCTCCGGCGTTCGTGAGCACGGTGACGCTTTCGACGAACTGGCCGATGTCTCCGCTGCGTCCGCCGGCATTGCCGCGAAGCGCTCCCCCCACGGTGCCGGGGATGCCGACCAGCGCCTCCATCCCCGCGAGCCCCGCGCGGACCGTGTGCGAGATGAGGTTCGAGAGGAGCGCGCCGGCTCCCGCCCGCACCGAGGTGCCGTCGACCTCAATTTCGGAGAAGCTGTCTGCGGTGATCTGAATGACGGCTCCTGAAACCCCTTCGTCGCGAATGAGGAGGTTCGAGCCGCCGCCGAGCACGCGCACCGGAAGCTCCGCCTCGCGGCAGGCCTGCAGCACGGCGACGAGTTCGTTCAGGTCACGCGGCCGGATCAGGTACTGGGCGGGGCCGCCCAGTTTCATCCAGCAATAAGGAGCCAGCGGCTCATCGCGGAGAGTAATGCCGCTGAAGTCTGCGAGTGAAGGCATGATGGACTTGATCGATGGTGCCAGCGCCCATGGTCAACAACACGTCCCCCGGGCGCAGCTCATCCTCCAAAGTTCGGATCGTTCGGTCAAGAGAGGGCGAAAAGCGGGCCGCCACTCCGTTCGCGACAACGCGACCGGCGAGATCCGCGGAAACCTCCGCCAGCTCATTCTCGTAAGTCTCCCGTGCTCCGTAAACCGGAGTGATCAGCACCTGATCGGCGGCGGAAAAGCTCGTCGCGAACTCCTCGATCAGGGCCTGCGTCCGCGAGACCTGGTGCGGCTGGAAAACACACCACAGCCGGCGGTCCCCCGCCCGCTCACGCGCGGTCTGCAACGTCGCGCGAATCGCGGTCGGGTGGTGCGCGTAATCGTCGATCAGCGTGACTCCCCGCCACGAACCGAGATACTCAAAGCGGCGGTGAATCCCCGAGAATTCCACCAGCCCTTCGCGAATCGCATCGGCATCGGCCCCCGCGCGATAGCAGAGCGCAATCGCCGCGAGCGTGTTCAGGACCGTGTGCCGACCCGGAATCTGCAGCGACACCTCGCTGAAGAATTCGCCGCGGTGAAACACCCGAAACCGCAGGCCCGCCCGCGTCGGGCGCAGGTCCGCGGCCCACCAGTCCGCCCCCGGTTCGAGCGAATACGTCTGCAACTCGGCTGTCGCGCCCGCGCAGGCCCGCAGCGACGCTTCGCATTCCCGGTGCACGACGAGCAGGCCGTCGGCGGGGACACGCTCGGCGAACTCGGCGAACGCGGCAATGGTCGCATCGAGTGACGAAAAATAGTCGAAGTGATCGGATTCGATCCCCAGGATCGCCGCATACTGCGGGCTGAGGTTCAGGAAGCTGCGGAGATATTCGCAACTTTCGACGACGAAGTGCCGCCCCTCGCCGGCCCATCCGCTCACGCCCCGGTCGATGAGCTCGGCCCCGACGATCGCCGACGCATCGAGCCCCGCACTTGCGAGCACGCTGGCGGTCATCGCGGTGGTGGTGCTCTTGCCGTGCGTGCCGGCAATCGAGATGCCGACCCTGTTCCGCATCAGGTGCCCGAGCATCTGGCTGTAGGAAAGCTGCGGAATGCCGCGGCGTGCGGCCTCGATCCGCTCGGGGTTCTGTGGTCCGATAGCCGGGCTGTAGATCAGCACGTCCGGATCGTGCAGGTACTGCGAATCATGCCCGGCATGCACGCGCCAGCCCCGTTGCCGCAGCCGCTCGACGGCACTTTCGGCCGGGTGCAGGTCGGAGCCGGAAACGCGGCAGCCCAATCCGCCGAGCAGTTCGGCGAGCGCTTTCATTCCCGAGCCGCAGATGCCCACCAGGTGGGCGGACGCAAAGGTGCGCAGCGGAGGCTCGGAAAGCAGTGTCTGGGCGGTCTCAGGACGCGGCAGAGTACCGGTCAGCACCATGGGCTCAAGCATCGGCAGGAGTCGACTGGGGAAGGGCGGCTCGAACAATCCGTCCGCCCGGCAGGGGGGCACAAGGGACCGATTCCCGGTCCCGGGATGACAGTATCGGTTCCCCACGCGTAGGGGCTTCAGGGGTTGTGCCGCGTTCGCCGCTGGCAGCGTTTCTCGGGTGTCGGTTTGTTCCGGAAACGCGGGTCGCGATGATAGGTTGGCCTCTCCCGAGTGTCAACAGGGGGATTGAGCCGTCGCCTTCGGGGGAGAGGGGGAACTTCGCACTCCACGAATGAGCGTTTGCACCCGCTGGGAGCAGGGGGGCGATCTCCTTGTCGCCCGGCGCGCGACCTGCTACGTTTGAAATCGGGCCGGGCTCGGGAATGAAGGAACCAGATCATGCGAGGGCAGGGCAAGTTTCGCAGCGAATCAGAAAAGCCGCGCTGGCGGTCGACGACGATTCTGACCGTGCGGCACAACGGCATCGTGGCGATCGGCGGCGACGGGCAGGTGACGCTCGGCAATACGATCATGAAGGCGGATACGAAGAAGATCCGCTGGATGCTCGATAACAAGGTACTGGTCGGTTTTGCCGGTTCGACCGCCGACGCCTTCGCCCTGATGGAGCGCTTCGAGGCAAAAGCGAAGGATTACCCCGGCAACATTCCGCGGGCCGCGACCGAGCTGGCGCGGGACTGGCGCACCGATCGCGTCCTCCGCCGGCTGGAGGCATTGATGGTGGTCGTCAGTGCCGAGCATACCCTGCTGGTGACCGGGCAGGGGGACGTCATTCAGCCGACCGACGGCATTATCGGGATCGGCTCGGGGGGACCGTATGCGCTCTCCGCGGCTCGGGCACTCGTGCGGCACTCGTCGCTCGAAGCGCCGGAGATCGTTCGCCAGTCCTTGGAAATCGCTGCCGAGATCGACATTTATACGAACAAGGGAATCATCGTCGAGCAGTTGGCGAGCCGCACCTGAAAGGCGGCCTGCTCCCGGCGAACAGTCTTTCTTCCCCCGGGATTTCGCGACCGCCGCAGGCGAGCCGAACCCGCGGAATTTCCCGCGGCGGCACTGGCTTCGCAGCCCTGGAACCGTCGGGGAGACGATCGCATTCCCGTGATCCGAGCTTCTTTGAGGAGAGTTTCCCGTGCGCGAACTGACGCCGCGTGAGATCGTTGCGGAACTGGATCAACACATCGTCGGACAGGCGGACGCCAAGCGGGCAGTGGCGATCGCCATTCGCAACCGCTGGCGCTGGCAGCAGTTGCCGGCCGATTTCCGCCGCGAGGTCTCGCCCAAGAACATCATCATGATCGGCCCGACCGGGGTCGGCAAAACCGAGATCACCCGCCGTCTGGCCAAGCTCACCGGGGCTCCCTTCATCAAGGTCGAAGCCACGAAATACACGGAGGTGGGCTACTACGGCCGCGATGTCGAGAGCATGATCCGCGATCTCGTCGAAGCGGCCATCAAGCTCGTCCGTCTGACCAAGCGCGCCCAGGTGGAAGAGCAGGCCCGCGAGCGGGTGGAAGACCGCCTCGTCGAACTGCTCGTTCCGCCCGTGCCCGACTGGGATCCGGGGGAAGAAGGGGATGCCGAACGGACCGCCTCCCGCCACGAGCGGACGCAGCAGAAGTTCCGCGAGATGCTCCGTGCCGGCCAGCTCGAAGACCGCATGGTGCGGCTGACGATCGAGCAGCGGACTTCGCCCGTCCAGGTCTTTTCCAACATGGGCATGGAGCAGATGGACATCGATTTCCAGAGCATGTTCGAGAAGATCATGCCCCGGCAGAGCAAGGAACGGGAAGTGAAAGTCAGCGAGGCCCGGCAGATCCTGCTCGAACAGGAGGTCGAAGCCCTGATGGACCGCGACGCCATCAACGAGGAAGCGGTCGGGCTCGCCGAGCGGACGGGGATCGTCTTTATCGATGAAGTCGACAAAATCTGCGGCCCGGAAGGTTCGGGGCACGGTGTCGACGTGAGCCGGCAGGGGGTGCAGCGGGATCTGCTGCCGATCGTCGAAGGGACGATGGTGCAGACCCGATATGGTCAGGTGAACACCGATCACATCCTGTTTATTGCCGCCGGCGCCTTCCACCGCTCGAAACCGTCGGACCTGATGCCCGAGCTTCAGGGGCGGTTTCCGATCCGTGTCGAACTTCAAGATCTGACCCGCGACGATTTCGTGCGGATTCTCACCGAGCCGACCAGTTCCGTAACCCGGCAGTATCAGGAGCTTCTGGCGACGGACGGCATTCGCCTGACGTTCACGCAGGACGGAATCGAGGCGATTGCCGACATCGCCTACCAGGTGAATCAGTCGACCCAGAATATCGGTGCGCGGCGGCTGCACACGATTCTGGAACGACTGCTCGAAGAGGTGAGCTTCGAGGGGCCCGATCTGAAATCGAAGAACGTCACGGTCGATGCCGCTTACGTCCGCGAAAGGCTGGCCGACATCGTCAAGGACGAGGACTTGAGCCGCTTCATCCTCTGAGGCTGCCGGTTTATGAGGCGCACCGGAAAAATCTCCCCGGCGGCACGAAACCCTGTCGTGTGCCCTCTCCGGGCCGGGCGCGGGGCCGGCGGGTTTCTCGACAATCCGGCCTCCCCCTCGACTCCTGATTTGTTCGTAGGGTAGATTAGAAAAAGGACGGATCGTTACTGGACGATGCCGCGCTTTCGCGGTGGATGCTCGCCCGGAACCACGGAGAAGTGCCTTACATGCTGTGTGCGCCCGCCTCTCGCCCTCTCCTCTCTTCCCGGTTGCTGTCGTTGCGGAATTTCCGAGGTCGATCCCGCGAAGGGGTGACCGTCGCAATCCGCGCGGGAATGCGGATTCTGCCGGCGGTTGCGGCGTTGTTCCTCCTCGCAGGGAGCTTTGTCGCGCCCGCTTCCGCGGCCGACGAGGAAGAGACCTACCGTCGCCGCCGCTTTGAGATGGTGAAGGAGGTGATCGCTCCCGAAGGCATCACCAACGAGAAAGTTCTCGATTCGATGCGGATGGTGCCGCGGCACCTGTTCGTCACCGGGGCGCTGAAGGAGCGTGCCTATTTTGACGTGGCGCTCGCGATCGGGCACAAGCAGACGATTTCCCCGCCCTTCATCGTCGCGTACATGACGCAGATTCTCGATCCCCAGCCGACCGACCGGGTGCTGGAGATCGGCACGGGAAGCGGATACCAGGCCGCGATTCTCTCGGGAATCGTCAAGGAAGTCTTCACGATCGAGATTGTCGAACCGCTCGGCGAGGCGGCGGCCAAACGCCTGCAGGAGCTTGGATACCGTAACGTCCAGGTGAAGGTCGGCGACGGTTACCAGGGATGGCCCGAACACGCCCCGTTCGACAAGATCATCGTGACCTGCTCGCCCGAAAGCGTGCCGCAGCCGCTTGTTGACCAGTTGAAGGAAGGGGGACGGATGATCATCCCCCTCGGCGAGCGCTATCAGCAGGTCTTCTATCTGTTTGAGAAGCGGGACGGAAAGCTCGAAAAGACCGAGCTGATTCCCGCCCTGTTCGTCCCGATGACGGGCATTTCGGAAGAGAACCGCAAGGTCAGGCCCGACCCGCTCAACCCCACCCTTGTGAACGGCAGCTTTGAAGACGTGGGCCGCGACGAGAACCATCCCGACGGCTGGCATTATCAGCGCCTGCTGCAGGTCTCGACGGGGCGGGCACCCAGCGGCGAGAAATATGTCACCTTTACCAACGCGGACGCGGGCCGGACGGCGCAATGCGTGCAGGGGATGCCGGTCGACGGGCGGAAACTGGCGGCCCTCCGGGTCAGCCTCTGGATTCGCGGAACGCAGTTGCGGAGCGGCAAACAGCCGTGGGAAAAACCGGCACTCGTTGTGCACTACTTCGATGCGGACCGCCGCCACATCGGCGAAGCTCACCTCGGCCCGTGGGCCGGCTCGTTCGGGTGGAACCGGGTGTCGGGGGATCTGGCGATTCCCTACGCGGCCCGCGAGGCGATTCTGCACGTGGGACTCAATGGCGGCACCGGCGAGCTCAGCATCGACGACGTCCGCGTGACACCGCAACCCCGCGGCCGCTGATTTCCGCTGCGCTTGCCACTGTCCGTTGCTCCTGCGGAGGCGGCCCCTCCCGTCCTCAAGCCTGAAGTCTAGAGCTTGAAGCCTAGCCTCCCCCGCTACAATCGGATTAGTCAGGGGCTGACGGAAAAGGTTATCCCCGGGTGAGCTGTCGCGTCGACAACTCATCGACAGGTTGCGAAGGAGACGCAGCGGTTCTCCAGAGTTCCTTGCCGGATCGCGGGAGAACGCGATTTTTCGAAAGGTTCCGCAGAACCGTTATCCTGAGCGTCGAATTGCCGATATGTATCGTTGGCAGGGAGAGCCGACTTTGCTCCCGGAAAGAAGCCGTGCTGCGTGTCGGGCGGAGGAGGAATTCACGGTCCTGCCTCCGCGGTTCTGTTCCCGTGTCGGCATGCGGATGCCGGCGGGGATCAGGCAGCAGGCGCTCTTTCGGCGGGGCTGTCTCTCCCGTTCCTGCTCGTCCTGTTTCTCCGTTTCCGACGTAGCCGCGCGAGGCACCCTGGCGGATTCGGTGCGGCCTCTGGCCGCCTGCACCGCCGCAGGGGGGCCTCCAGCCCAGCAGAAGGCGAGACTCTGAGTGGCGTCCCGCACAGTCAAACGCAAAACCCGGACGACAACAGCAAGGCGGTCGCCCCCGATGCGCTCGACGGCCCGGCGTACGCGCCCCGAACCCGACTGGGTGGATCTCCCGGATGAGGAACTGCTCAAGCTCCGCATCTGCGATCTCGGCCTGAAGCTCGAAGGGACCGTCCTCGAACAGCGGATCGAGCGGCTCTACCGCGAGCTCGAAGCGCGGGGCATCCCCGTCCGCCCGCATTGCTGGCTCTCGGAAGAGTGGTTCTCTCCCGACGGCATCCCCGGCATCGCCATCCCGTTCTATCTCGCCCACCGCCGGTTGATGCGACTGGAACGGAACCAGATGCTCGATGTCGAAGGGGGGACGGAAGAGTGGTGCATGCGGATTCTGCGGCACGAAGCCGGGCATGCGCTCGACAACGCGTATCAGTTCCACCGCCGCCGTCGCTGGCGGGAGGTGTTCGGCAAGTTCACCGAGCCCTATCCCGATTCGTACCAGCCGAAGCCGTACAGCCGCAGCTTTGTCCTGCATCTCGATCCGTGGTATGCCCAGAGCCACCCGGCGGAGGACTTCGCGGAGACGTTTGCGGTCTGGCTGAAGCCGCGTTCCCGCTGGCGCACGCAGTACCAGGACTGGCCCGCGCTGAAGAAGCTGGAGTATGTCGACACGCTGATGTCGGAAGTCCGCGATCTGAAGCCGCCGATGAAATCGCGGCAGCATATCGAATCGATCCGCACGATCCGCAAGACGCTCGGACAGCATTACGCCGAGAAGCGGGCGCGGTACGAGCTTGAAGAGACCAATTTTCACGACCGGGAGCTGCGGCGGCTCTTCTCGGATGCTCCGGAACATGCCCGGCGTCCCTCGGCCGCGGCGTTCCTGCGGCGGCATCGTTCGGAATTGCGCCGCGTCGTGGCGGAATGGACCGGACAATATCGCTATACTGTCGATCAGGTCCTCGGAGAACTGATTGATCGTTGTCGCCGGCTTGACCTCCGGCTCGACCGTCCACTTAACGAAGCCAAGCGGGACGCGCTTGTCATGCTGACTGTGCACACCATGAATTACCTGCACAGCGGCCAAAACAGGTTCGCCTTATGAAGAAGCTGCGTGTGCTGGCGCTGATGCACGAAGATCTCGTCCCGCCAGCTGATTCGAGCGGCTATACCGACGAAGAGATCGCCCCCTGGAAAATGGAATACGACGTCACCGCGACGCTCGAAATCCTGGGGCACGAAGTGCAGTCTGTCGGCGTGAGCAGTGACCTCAAGGTGCTCGGCGACGCCATCCTCGACTGGAAGCCGCACCTCACCTTCAACCTGCTCGAAGAATTTCACAGCATCCCCGCCTACGATCAGCACGTCGTCGGGTTTCTGGAGCTGATGCGGCAACCGTACACCGGCTGCAATCCCCGCGGGCTGCTGCTGTCGCGCGACAAGCCCCTCTGCAAGAAAATCCTCAGCTACCACCGCGTGCCGACCCCCGGTTTCGTCGTCTTTCCGATCGGCCGCGCGATCCGGCGACCGCGGCGGCTGGAGTTTCCGCTGCTCGTCAAGTCCGCGACCGACCATGCCTCGCTGGGAATCACCGAAGAGTCGATCGTCCACAGCGACGATGCGCTCGTGAAGCGGGTCCGCTACGTCCACGAGACCATCGGCTCCGATGCACTCGTCGAGGAATACATCGCCGGCCGCGAGTTCTATGTCGGCGTGCTGGGGAACACGCGGCTGCAGACGTTTCCCATCTGGGAACTGCGGTTCGACAACCTGCCCGAGGGGTTTCCGAACATCGCCACCGCCCGGGTGAAGTGGGATTCCGAGCATCAGAAGAAGCTGGGGATCAGCACCGACGTCGCCCGCGATCTGCCGCCGGGGGTGGAACAGCAGGTTGTCCGCCTCTGCAAGCGGATTTATCGGGTGCTGAACCTCAGCGGCTATGCCCGGCTCGACTTCCGGCTCTCCGAAGAGGGGAAGCTCTACGTCCTGGAGGCGAACCCCAACCCGAACCTTTCGTACGGGGAAGACTTCGCGGAGTCGGCCGAGACGATGGGAATCGATTATCCGAATCTGCTGCAGCGGATCGTGCGGCTTGGGCTCAATTACACGGCCCCCTGGCGGCTGTCGATGGCGTCGTGAGTGTCCGTTGCGACCGCCATCACCAACTCAGGGACGGGCCAAAGCGCGTGTGTTCGCCCGCAGTTGCCGGGCGGCTTTCGGGGTAACAGCTGTCCCCTCGATGGTCACGCGTTGCAGGCTGCGATGATCCTTGAGAGTCAGCAGCCCTTCATCCGTGATGCGGGTTCCATCCAGATGCAGCTCGCGCAGGAAAGGCATGGTGGCAATGGAAGCAAGGGCCGCATCGCCCGAGCGCGTTTGTGCGAGATCGAGCCGCGACAGCCGGTAATGCCCATCGAACGCTGCCAGCCCCGAACCATCGATGCTGGTCCCGCGGAGGGAAAGCCCCTCCAGAGACTCCAGTTTCGCGAGCGCCTTGAGTCCCTCATCCGTAACCCGCGTGCCCGCCAATCGCAGGCTGCGGAGTCGCGTGAGCGTCGCGATCTGCGCGGCTCCCGCATCATCGACCGCTGTTCCGGAGAGAAACAGCGTCCACAGCCTGGGGAAATGCGCCGCGTTCAGCGTGCGGCCGGTGACGTTCGTGTGTGTGAGGAACAGTTCAGCAAGTTCCCTGTTGGATGCGAGATGCTTCAGTCCCGCATCGGTGACCCGCGTCTGGGCGAGATCGAGCTTCCGCAGGCGGGGAAGTGCCGCCAGATGCACGAGCCCCGCGTCGGTAATCTGCGTCCCGGCCAGTTTGAGTTCTCGCAGCTCACTCATTCCCCGCAGGTGTTTCAGCGAATCGTCGGTGACGGCCGTTCCATTGAGTTCGAGCTGGCGTAATGCTGTCAGGCCGGAGAGGTGTGCAAGACCATCGCCCGTAAGGCGCGTGCCGACGAGGTTCAGGTTCGTGAGAGTCGTGAGCCCTTTCAGAAATGCGATCTCGTCATCTCCAATCGTCGTCTGCTGGAGCATGAGAGTTCTAAGGTGCTTCATTCCCTGGAGCGAGGCCATCCACTCGCTGGTGAGCGGTATCTGGCAGACCCGTAGTTCCTGGAGCTCTTTCAAATCCGGGACGTACTGCACTGCTGCCGCCTGGGGTGAGGGGCTAATCCAGATGCAGTCGGCACGAAGAAACAAACCATCAAATCGGCGCCCGGCGAAACTGGCAATCCAATTCGGCGTCTCCCGAGTAGTCTCGTACCAGAGCATGAGAGATTTCGAAGAACGAAGCTGTGATTCGTAAATACGGATCACGGCATTGACCGCGTGTTGATGCCGGAGATGCGGCAGCAGAAAGATCATCGCGGCGGCGAACAGCACCGAGGGGACCGCGACGAGGAGGAGCGTCTTGACGCTGGGGATTCGAATCGACATCAGCAAGCTCCTCATCCTCTGTCAAAGCCGCCCCGAGATGCCCTCACCCGCAGTAGTTCGCACAGCCCCGAGCGCGAGCGCACTTCCTCTGCCGATTGTAGACCCGCTCCCTCCTGAATTGCCCCCGAAAACGAAAGAAAGCGAAAGGGACTCCCGCAGGAAGAGAGTCCCTTTCGCCACACGTCTCGCCTTCACCCCAGTGCGTCCCGTCGCCTAGGGCTTCAAACCGAGTTCCCCCCGCGCCCTTAATCCCTGTTCTTCAAAGGTGACGCCGAAGTTCATCGAGCGGACCTGGTCGAGCAGCGACGGCAGCCCCGGGCCCGACTTGGGAGCTCCGGGATGGCCGTATTCGATCGATTCCATCGTCTGCCATTCCTCGTTCCACAGGTATCCCTCGCCGCCGGGAGAACGCAGCCGGGTGCCCCAGAGTTGCCGGTGAACTTCGAGCGGATCGCGGTTGGGTGCGAGTCGCTTCCACTCGTTAAGAATCGGCAGGTTTGACCATGCGCGGACCTGCATCAGCTTGTGGTAATCGTCGTCCAGAAGTGACTTGAGCATCTGCAGGACCTGGCCGTCCACCTGCAGCGCCATGCTCTCGCCGATCCACGGCAACAGGTCTTTCTCGCGAGCGGTACGATCCTGCGGCTCGTTTGTCGTCTCCTGATCGGCGGCCTTTCGCCGCGCGGCTTCACGGTCCAGGACCCGCTTGATGAGCGCTTCGCTCGGCGTGATCGTCAGTCCGCCGGGAGTCGTGGCGTAGTAGATCGCGAACTCCTCGGACAACCCCCCGAGGTTGCGGCGGGCGTCCGCCATCGGGGCGATTCTCACATACGCCAGGTCTCCCTGCCTGTGGGTTTCCCAGCTGACGAGATTCGGGGCGGCGTTCTCCACGAGTGCTCGCAAGCCGGTGAGGAACGCGGCGAGCTTCAGCGAATCCCGCACCTCGGCCCGGAAGGCGACGGGCAGCCGATGCAGTTGCTGCTCCATGAAGGTCCCCTGCTCCTGCGCATCGACCTTCGCGAGGTCGGCCCAGAAGGGATCGGCATCGGCATAGAGCGAGATCGAGTCTCCCAGCCAGCTGAGCAGCCCCAGCCCGAAGTTCTGCAGGAAACCGTTCAGCTGCCGCATCGCTTCCGATTTCGTGTTGATCGCCATCGCCCAATGGATGAGCGCTTCGGGATGGCGATCCCCCGAGTCCGGCTTGAGCGCCGCGCCAGAGACGACCTGGATGAAGCCGGCATACTCGCTGTTCGCGATGAGCGGCATCACGCTGACATCCGCCGTCAGTTGCTCTTCACCGACTTCCAGCCGAATGGCAATCGGATCGAAGAACTGCCGCCAGTAGCGCTGATAGGTGTCGCGCCACTGCGTATAAGCTTCTGCCTCGGCAGTCGTGACATGCGTGAATTGAAGCTCCGCGATCGGCGTCACGAAGTACAGCGTGCCATAGTTCGATGAACGCACGCCCGCTGCTTCCAGCGAGACCGTTCCTATCTCCGGCAGCGAGAACCCGGTCTCCAGCGTACGATCCTTGGCGGTTCCCGCGACGAGTTCCCGTGCGTGCCGGGCCTGCAGATCCGCGAGCAGCGCCAATGCACGCGTCCGCCGCGATGCGGCGATCCGCCAACGCGGACTGCACCAGCGACGGATCGTCGCATCGGTCAGCATCAGAAACGCGGTTTCGTTCGTCTCACTGAGCGGATAGCGATGCCGGAAGAACCGGTATTCGGGCAGTGAGGCCAGGGGAGCTCGCTTGCCGTTTGCCACTTCCGCGAACCGCTCCAGCTGCACCGGCGAATTCGTGACGAGCACCGCATCGCCGACCCGCGCGACGAAGGAAGACACGCGGCGGTCGGGTGTCGCGACAACGTTGTACTCCAGTCCCGCGACTTTGCCGGAACCGAGTTTCGCCGCCGCGGTTTCCGCGGCCACCACCTGCTGCCGCGCGATGAGCAGGGCCGCCAGCCTGTCCGGCTGAGTCGTCGCAAACAGCAGCGCGACATCGGTGCCGCTCGCGAAATACGGGTCCGATCCGGTCAGCACGAGGCTGCGAATCAGCCCGTCATCGGCAGGCTTCAGGAACGCATCGGTCGGCAGGGCGAGTTGCTGCGAGTAGCGTTCGACGAGCCGTGCATCTTCGCTCCGCGGCGTCAGCGACTGGCTCAGCGGATCGCCCACGCGGTCGAGCAGCTTGAGGAGCTTCCCGAGGTCCGTCAGCCCCGGAATGAACAGGGCGTGCTGGTCGGCAGGGAGATGACTGGCGAGCGGATCGAGCGCCGGGCTGAGGTTTTCCGTCCGCTTTGCCCAGTCGAACTCGGCAATGGTGATCCCTTCGAGCGTGCTGATATCGACGGTCGGCTCGCCCCCTTCGCCGGGGTTGAGTGTCCGGTCAAGCTGCAGATTCTCGGCGATCGCCTGACCGCCGGTGAAGAAGCCGAAGGAATCTTCAAAGTCCGTATCCGGGGCAGGGGGGAAATTGCGGCTGGTTGTTGTGTCGGTCGCGTTCGTGTCGGCAGTAATCCCCAGCTCTCGTTCCGCTTCCCGCGCCTGATGGCGAAACCAGGCCGTCCCCGCAACGTTGCGCGCCTGCAGTTCCCGATAATGGGCAGCCTTCAATTTCAGGAACGTCTGCCGGGCGGACTTCTCATCCGTGGCCGCCTTTGCGGGAACGCGAAAGCGCAGCCGCACCATGCCGTCGAAGTCGGCATTGGGGACGAAGAGGCTTCCGGTGATCTCTTTGCCCGCCGGGGTGCGAAGCGCGACAGCCGCCGGCGCGTTTGCCGTCGGATCGTCCTGCCGCAGCTCCGCCGGGACAAACGCGTCGGGATCGAGATAGATTTCACCCACCCCGTCGAGCCGGGCATACGGAAGGAACGCGCGGAGGTACTCGCGATGTTGCCAGGAGTTCCATCGCGCTTGGGCTGATTCCGTGGGGGTCGGGAATTCTCCTTCGGTAATCGTCAGCTGGTCGCGCGTGAGAGCGAGATGCACGTCATCAGCCCGGGCCTCTGTGGACACCAGGAAGAGCCAGACACCGCAGAACAGCCGCCCGTAAGTCATCCACGCTTGCCGCGACATGATCGCACCTGCTTCTGAAATTCTTTGCCTGGCTATCATCTGACACAACACAACACAACCGCGCCGCCGATTATTCCCGAGCGCGCACCCCTGGTACAACGAGAAGCACAAACCGCAGAGAGTCTCCGTGCACGAGACCGGGAACACGCGGAAGTCACTCCCGACACGCGCGGTTCGCGTCTTCGGGAACGAGTCCCCCAGCAGAAGCCGCGAGCGGGGCGGAAATATCACGCGGGAAAGAAAAAATTTTCCCGCCGGTGCCGTGATGCCGCCGCTATTTCAAAAAGTTCTTCCGGTGGGAGATCATGCGTTCGAGCGCGAGCTTCGGCTTGCCGTCGTGCTGAAGCAGTCCCGCGTTGGGAAAGCTGTGCGGCTCGCGGTCGGAGTAGTGCGTCCAGAAGATGCCGACGACGGCGGGCTTCGCAATCAGCAGCGGCAGGTAGAGGTCGATCCACTCGGCCTGGGCTTCTTCCGTCCAGGCCTGCTTCCAGTTCGCGCCGTCCACTTCCAGGTCGGTGATGCACTGCGGATCGCTTTTCGAAGTGGACGGAAACGCCAGCGTGACGTGCAGCGGTAATCCGAGTCCGCTCCAGAGGTCGATCAGCCGCGAAAAGTCGAGCAGGTCGCGCGAAAGCGTGCCTCGCGGCCGGTAGCCGACGGCGATCTCGAGGTTGATGCCGGACAGTCCCAGGCGGGCCCGCACGAGCGCGTCGGAGAAGTGCAGCGGCGAGAGCCGATGCTGTCCCCGGGCCTGGTACTCGGCCCAGGGCTGGTCGATGCGGATAAAGATCTGGGCTTCTTCATCGACCTGGCGGGCGACTTCGATTGTCTTCGCGACGAGGCTGAGGCGGTTCTCCTCGCTGAGGGTCAACGCACCGCCGCTGTTCACGCGGGACGTGACCTCCCAGGTCCGAATGCGTCCCAGGTAGCGCCGCATGGCGGTTTCGACGAAGTCGCAGACGAAGCTCTGCAGGTTGAGGACGTCATGCTCCCATTTCATCAGCCACGCCGGGAGGCCGTCGGGAGCCAGATCCAGCAGCGGCCCGCCGTGGACGACGAGCCGGTTTTCGAGGCACCAGTCCACCTGGGCATCGCAGGGGCCCCAGCAGTACTCCCCCTCGGCGGCTTCGATGTTGCGCCATTCGATCGGCACGGCGGCGGCGTTGAAGGCGTCGAGAAACTCGCCGGGATGCTCGGGAGCGCAGGATTTCGGCGAAAGGTGACACCCGAGCAGCATCGGCACCTGTGAGTAACGACGGTGCCGATTCGCGAGACTCTGGCTCGTATATGCCCGCGTCAGCATCTCGGCGGCCTGGAAGGCCTTTTCGATGGCCTGCTGTGCGACTGCCGATGCATCCTCAGGATCGGACTGTCGAGCGGCGGCGCGGGCGAAGAGTGCGTGGGCCTCGGCATTGAGAGCCGTGAACTCCGCGGGAACCTGCATCCCCGCGCTCTGCCAGGCGGCGAGCTGATTCCGCACCTGCACGATTTTCCCGCGGGCCAGCTCGACGGCGAGCAGGTAGGGCTCCTCGCGCTCGGGGAGTGAGGCAGTGCTCAACACCGGCCGCCCGAAACCCTTCACTTCCCACGCCACGTGCAGTTTGCCGCTCTCGGAAGTATGGCGTCGGCACGCCATGACATTCCCGCTGACTTCGACGCGGGTCGGGAAGACCGATTGATCCAGTCCGCACACATAGGCGCGGTACACCTCTGGCCAGTCATTGAGACGGGCCGCCGGATGGATCAAAAACCGCATTACGCCCATAATCCGTTTCCAGGCAGCCTCATCTGCTGCGACGCAGCGCAGAAGTGAGTTCAGCGCGCTGCTGAAGCGGCCGGCAATCGCACTGAGTGCTGCGCGGCTGCGGAATGGTCGATTGAAAATTTCAGAATGTGTGCGGGAAGAACTCCCCGCGCGTCCCGCTCAACCATTCTAATCCTCTGCACCATTGTTGTTCAAGAACGGGGCGGTATGATACACGGCGCAGCAGTTTCCGCTGCGGGCAGGTGATCGCGTCCGCCGACCCGCCAGGAGACGGCGGCGGCTGCCAGCGGCTGTGGGGGAGTCCGCCCCCGCGAACCGCCGGCCCGAACCGGACGCCCGCTCGTCCAATCCGATTCTCCGACCCCTCCCGGGAAATGCCTCACCCGGTCGCTTCGCCTCCCGGCTGTGCACGTCCCGGCCCTCAACCGCAAGGTGCCCCTTCGCATGACTCGTCGCGCGTTTGTCTCGATTGAAATTCCCGGCGTCCCTGTCCGGCGCGGCAAAGTGCGCGATGTCTATGAGTTCGGCGACCGGCTGCTGTTCATCGCCTCCGACCGGATCAGCGCGTTCGACTGGATTCTTCCCACCGGCATCCCCGACAAGGGACGCGTGCTCACCCAGATGAGTGCGATGTGGTTCGCCCGGTTGCCGGTCCGGCACCACCTGCTCAGCGAATCGCTGGACGACCTGCCGCTCCCCGCCGGGATTCCCCGCGAGGATCTCGAAGGGCGGAGCATGATCGTCCGCAAGACCGAGGTCTTTCCGGTCGAGTGCGTCGTCCGCGGCTATCTTGCCGGTTCGGGCTGGAAAGAGTACCAGCAGTCGCAGACCGTCTGCGGCATCGAGCTTCCCGCCGGCCTGCGGGAAAGTGACCGCCTTCCCGAGCCGATTTTCACCCCGGCGACGAAGGCGGAAAGCGGGCACGACATGAACATTCCCTTCTCCACGATGTGCGAGATCGTCGGAGAAGAAACGGCGAACCGGTTGAAGGAGCTCAGCCTCGGCATCTATCAGCAGGCGGCGGAGATTGCCCGCGAGAAGGGCATCCTGATCGCCGATACGAAATTCGAGTTCGGCCGGACTCCCGAGGGAGAAATCCTGCTGATTGACGAGGTCCTCACTCCCGACAGTTCGCGGTTCTGGCCGGCGGATCGCTATGAGCCGGGACGGGGGCAGCCCTCGTACGACAAGCAGTTCGTCCGCGACTGGCTCGAAACGACCTCGTGGGACAAGAATAGCCCGCCCCCCGAATTGCCCGCGGAGATCGTCGAGAAGACGCGGGCAAAGTATATTGAAGCATACGAGATCCTTGCCGAGCGCCCCTTCCCCTGGAAGTAACCGGGACGCCTGGCCGCGATCAGGGACGGTCGGCCCCGTCTGGCAACCGGACGCCGTAACCCGAAGCAAATACGAAATTCCGAGATCGGCACCCTTTCCATGCTGCGAATTCTGACGGCGGGAGAATCCCACGGAAAAACCCTTCTGGCGCTCCTGGACGGATTTCCCGCGGGACTCAAGATCGATACCGAGGCCATCAACGTCGAGCTGAAGCGGCGACAGGGGGGCTACGGCCGCGGTGGACGGCAGAAGCTCGAAACCGATCAGGTCGATGTGCAGACCGGCATCTGGCAAGGGGTGACGCTCGGCAGCCCGATCACGCTCGCCGTCATCAATCGCGACTACAAGCTCGAACGCCTCAAGGAGCTCGAACGGCCCCGGCCCGGTCACGGCGATCTCACCGGAGCGGTGAAGTACCTCGGCTCGATCCGGGGGATCCTTGAGCGGGCCAGCGCGCGGGAGACCGCCGCGCGCGTCGCCGCCGGTGCCCTCGCGAAGCAGTTGCTGGGCGAGTTCGGAATGACGGTCTTCGGCTACGTCACCGAGCTCGAACAGATCAGGACGAACCCCCGCAGCGGTTCGCTCGAAGAACTGCGGGCGCTGCGTGACGCCAGCCCGATGTATACGCTCGATCCGGAAGCCGACAAGGCGATCGTCGCCCGCGTGGATGAGGCGACGCGCGAAGGCGACACTCTCGGCGGGATCATCGAAGTCCGGGTGGAAGGGCCTCCTTTCGGACTGGGAAGCCACGCCCAGTGGGATCAGAAGCTCGACGGGCGTCTCGCGCAGGCGGTGATGAGCATCCAGGCCATCAAGGGGGTCGAGATTGGGCTCGGTTTCGAAGCCGCGCGGCGACCCGGTTCGCGCGTGCACGACGAGATCCATTACGATCCCGACCGCCGGGAAGACACCACGCTCGGCTACGTTCGCCCGACCAACAACGCGGGCGGTCTCGAAGCAGGAATGACGAACGGACAGCCGATCGTGCTCCGCGCGGCGATGAAGCCGATCAGCACGCTCCGCAAGCCGCTCGAATCGATCAATCTGGCCAGCAAGCAGACGGAGTCGGCGGCCTACGAACGCAGCGACGTCTGCGCACTCGCCGCGGCGAGTGTAATCGTCGAGAACGTCGTTGCGATGACGGTCGCCCAGGCGTTCGTCGAAAAGTTTGGCGGCGACAGCATCACCGAGATGAAAGCCCGCTACGCCGCCTTTCAGGAACTCGCCCGCCAGCGGTAATCTCGGGCGAAGGCGAGCGCCCGCCGGCGGCTGGAGGGCCAATGCTCAGCCCGGCGCGTCGTCTGCGACAGGGACTTTGTTTCCAATCCTCGCGGATGGCGGTATGATCGGCGAACGCAATTGCGCGTCCTGATCTGTTGATCTGTTCCGCCTGGCCATTTCCCTGAGGTCCGTCGATGCGCTTCCTCTGCCCTGCGCTGGTGTCGCTGTGTGCTCTCGTTCCGTTGACCCTTCGGGCCGCCGACGATTATCAGCTCGGCTCCGATTCGATGGTGCAGGAAGGAGTGCCGCAGGGGACCGTCACCAAATACTCCTGGACCAGTGAGAAGGTCTATCCGGGAACGGTCCGCGATTACTGGGTCTATGTGCCGCAGCAGTACAACGGCTCGGAGCCGGCCTGCGTGATGGTCTTTCAGGATGGCCAGAGCTACGTCAAACCCGACGGGCAGTTCCGCACGACGGTCGTCTTCGACAACCTGATCCACAAGGGAGAGATGCCGGTGACGATCGGCATCTTTATCAACCCGGGTGTGATTCCCGCCGCCGTCGAAGGGCAGAAGCCGCGCAGCAACCGCAGCTTCGAATACGACACGCTCAGCGACCAGTATGCCCGCTTCCTGCTCGAAGAGATCCTTCCCGAAGTCGGAAAGAGCTACAAGCTCAGCGATGATCCGGAGAAACGGGCGATCGGCGGCATCAGCTCCGGGGGCATCTGCGCCTGGACCGTCGCCTGGGAGCGACCTGACGCCTTCCGCAAGGTGCTCAGTCATGTGGGCAGCTTCACGAATATTCGCGGCGGGCACGTCTATCCCGCCTTGATCCGCAAGACCGAACGCAAGCCGATCCGCGTCTTTCTGCAGGATGGTGGCGGCGATCTCGACAACCTGCACGGTAACTGGCCGCTCGCCAATCAGCAGATGGCGGCCGCCCTGAAGTTCGCGAAGTACGACTATCAGTTCGTTTTTGGCGACGGCGGCCATAACGGCAGGCACGGCGGCGCGATTCTGCCCGAGTCCCTCCGCTGGCTGTGGCGCGATCTCGCACCGAAAGCGGTCAGCAGCAGGTAAAAGCCGGCGTGCTGAGCTTTGAGAGACGCGGCGTTCCTTCGCTTCCCCCCGAACTCACGAGGACCGGCTCATGCCTCGCGGATTAGTTTGTCTCGCCGTTCTGCTGTTCATCGGTAATGTCACGTTCGGACAGGATCTGGCGCTCAACGGTGTGCTGATCGACGGTCAGGAATGGGAGCTCGTCAGCGAGGGGCACAGGTTCACCGAAGGGCCGGCCGTCGATCCCGAGGGCCGGGTCTACTTCACCGATATCCCGAACAACAGGATCCACCGGATCGACCTGGATGGAACGGTGAGTGTCTTCGTCGAGAACAGTCACGGCACGAATGGGCTGATGTTCGGTCCCGACGGCAGGCTCTACGGCTGTCAGAACGGACTGAAGCGGATCGTCGCTTTCGACGCGAACGGCAACGCCGAAACGATCGCCGACGGGGTTGCTTCGAATGACCTGGTCGTGGCGGCGGATGGCGGGATCTACTTCACCGATCCGCCGGCAGGCAAGATCTGGTACATCAGCCCCAGGCGCGAGAAACGGGTCGTTGCCGAAGGACTGCAACCGAACGGAGTGATTCTCTGGCCGGACGGCGGCACGCTGGTGGTCACCGATCGCCAGGAGCCGCATCTCTGGACGTTCCGCGTCGAGAAGGATGGAAGCCTGAGCTGCAAGGACCGGTACTACGGGCCGCTGCGCATATTGCCGGGGGCCGAGCGCCCCGGTTCGGATGGAATGACCATCGATTCCGTGGGACGCCTGTATGTGGCCACGTTCGCGGGGTTGCAGATGTTCGATCCGACCGGCCGCATGGGGGGCGTGATCCTCAAGCCGCAACGGGGACCGCTCTCGAATGCCTGCTTCGGCGGCCCGGACCTCGACTGGCTGTACGTGACGTGTGGCGACAAGGTCTATCGCCGCAGAACGCAGGCGACCGGCGTCCGCACGTTCGGCCCCGCGACGAAGCCGGCACATTCGGGCTGACGAATGGCCTTGCGCATCGCATCAATTTGCGGCGTGGCCGGGGTTGGAGCGTACTCACGAAACCCCGGTGGGGGGGATGCCGCTCATTTCTTGCACGTTGAACGCTCGCGCCGAGCGACGGGAATTCAGATGGAGACTCCATTCGTTCAGTGAGTCTCCCTCACGGGCGGTGGCTCATGCAGGGATGGTGCTCTTTGGTGGCTGCCAGAGTCTTTTCCCCCGCGGCTTCCTTCGTCCAGCCCCGGCCACCCCCCGTCCGGCGAAAGGCCCCTGCGCGGGGCAGCGATGCGGTTTTCAACCCGAGCACGAAAGCGGGGCAGATTCGCTTTCTCGGGGCCGGAGTCTCTGCTGTTTGCGCTGCTAAACTTTGCGTCGAGCGCCCGCTATAATGCCCGCGGTCTTTTTGAAGCCGCCGTGAGTTCGAGCCTGCTGCTGTTCTATGCCGTTGCGTGTCACCAATATTCGCCTGCCGGTCGAAGCGGCCGAGGAAACCCTGCCCGAAGCGCTGGCGCGACGTCTCCGCGTGAAGCCGACCGACATCGCATCGTGGCGAATCCTGCGGAAGAGTCTCGATGCCCGCAAGCGGGACGCGCTGCAGTTCGTCTATTCGGCGATGGTCGAACTGCCCGATGCCGAGCAGCGTCTCGAACGCCTGAAGGACGCCGCTGATGTGGAGCTCTATGTTCCCGGGCGGTTTGAGGAACCCTCTCCGGGAAGCGAACCGCTTTCCGAACGGCCGATCGTGGTCGGCTCGGGGCCGGCGGGACTCCTGGCGGCGTATTATCTCGCGGTCCGCGGCTATCGGCCGCTGGTGCTGGAACGCGGGGCACCGGTCAAGGAACGCGTTCCCGCCATTCGGGCCTTCGATGCCGGGGGGCCGCACGATCCGGAGAACAACTATCTCTTCGGCGAAGGGGGGGCGGGGACGTTCAGCGACGGCAAGCTGACCTGCCGCCTCAGCGGGCCCGATGTCGACTGGGTGCTGGAACGCTTCGTCGAGTGCGGCGGCAAGCCCTCGATCCGCTATGAATTCCGTCCCCACCTGGGGAGCAATCGCCTGCCAATGCTCGTCCGCAACTTCCGCCGGAAGATCGATGCGCTCGGCGGCGAGTACCGCTTCAACTGCCGGGTGGAAGGACTCGACATCGTCGACGGCCGCATTCGCGGCGTGCAGACGTCGAGCGGCTATCTCAAGACCTCGCACGTTATTCTCGCGATCGGACACAGTGCCCGCGACACCTATGAGATGCTGTATCGCCTGGGGGTGCCGATGCAGGCCAAGGCGTTCCAGCTTGGCTTGCGGATCGAGCAGCCGCAGGAGCAGGTCAACCGGCACAAGTACGGGCGGAAGATCTATGCGGAGCTGCTCGGGGCGGCGGACTACTCGCTCGCCGTACGCGGACAGCGGGATCTGTTCACCTTCTGCATGTGTGCCGGCGGGTATATCATCCCGAGTGTTTCCGAGCCGAACATGTTCTGCTCGAACGGCATGAGCAATTCGCGGCACGATACGCCGTTCGCCAACAGCGGAATCATGGTGACGCTCGATCCGCGTGAAGAGGGAAGCGATCATCCCCTCGCGGGAGTCGAGCTCCAGCGGCGGTACGAAGCGATCGCCTACGAGCTTGGCCGCGGAACCTATTATTCGCCGATCCAGCGGGTGAAGGATTTTCTTGCCGACCGGACTCCCTCCGCGAGCGATCAGTATCCGTGTTCGTACAAGCGGGGAACGGTTCCGGCGAATCTTGCGAACGTGCTCCCGCCGCAGGTCATCACGGCGATCCGGACCGGCCTGCCGATCATGGACCGCAAGTGGAACGGCGACTTTTTGAAGAACGCGATTCTCGTCGGTCCCGAGATGCGGGGAAGCTCGCCCGTGCGGATCGATCGCGATCCCCAGTCGCGGCAATGTCCCGGGATTGCCGGGCTGTATCCGATTGGCGAAGGAGCCGGATACGCCGGCGGGATTGTGAGTGCCGCCGTCGACGGCCTGAGGACCGCGGTCGAGATCGTCCGCCACTACGCTCCGCTGACCGTGGCCTGAAGCCCGAGCGGAAACGAACCCCGCCGCCTGTTCGCCATAGCGCTTATGGCTCCTCGGTTGAGGCAAGCTGGCGGCGCAGCTCTTCCACGAGCGGGCCACTCGTCTCTCCCGTGTAGCGCAGGTCGGCATAGCGGCGATACCACGCGGCACTGCGGCCCGCGGCGGGGAACGTGGTCCCCTTCGCTTCGACCCGGTCGGCGAACTGATGGAGCGTTTCATCCGGGCGGCGTTCGAGTCCCCAGCGCTGGACCCGCCGGTCCATCCGCGCGAGCAGCAGGTTCAATTCGCGATAGGTAAAGTCGCGATGGGCCCGGGCCGATCGGCGCGGCAGACGTCGCAGCCGATAGGTCAGCCATCCGAGCAGCCCCGTCGTCAGCAGCAGGCCGGGAACCGTCGTCACCAGCGCCAGGAACAGATCGGGAAGCGCGGTGAAAATTCCCCGCCACCCCTGCGATGCGAGTTGCGCGCGGATTTTCTGCACGCGGAGCAGAAAGTCATCCCAGAGGTGGCTCGGCCGCACAGCCTGTGAAACTTCGGGGACACCCTCGGCGGGAGTCGCTTCGACCAGCCGCCATCCTTCCCCTTCCACATAGGCCTCGACCCACGCGTGCGCGTCCTGGTTGCGGGCCAGCCAGTAACGGCCGATCGGATTCCATTCGCTGGCGACGAAGCCGCTCACATAACGGCAGGGGACGTTGCCCAGCCGCAGCAGAACGGCGGCACCAGAAGCGAAGAACTCACAATGCGCCGGGGGGCGTTCTTTCAGAAACCATTCGATCGGGTCCTGATTCGGGGGAACATAGATCCCCAGGCGATACCGATAGTTCGTCTGGAAGTAGCGTTCGACCGCGACCAGTTTGTCGCGCGTCGAACCGCAGTCCCGGAAGATCTCGTCGGCGAGCGGCTGGAAATGCTCCACCAGATGCGGAGGCAGGCGGAGCAGGTTTTGCAGATACTCGTCGGTCGGCGTGGGAACGGTCGCCAGTGCTTCCACCGGCGCGGCGACACGCTGCTGGTAGTGAGGCAGCGCGAGCGGTTCAGCTGTCCGGAGAATTCCATGCGTATCACGCTCGAGCCATTGCGTCGGGAGCGTAATCTCCGCGGCCGAAAGGGGAGCGAAGATCGTCTCATCAACGTGCGGTGCCGACCAGATTTCGAGGGTGCTCCAGGGTTCGGGGGCTCCGGGCCAGAGGAAGAACCGGGTCTCACGTTCTTTGTCGACGTCTCCCGAGGAGGCCTGTTGACCCGCCGGAAAGGGACTTCGCAGCGCGCGGCTTTCCCAGCGGCCGCCGATGTACTGATCGTAACTCGCTCCGCGTAGGTAGCCGGGTTCCCGGGAAGCATGGATTCGCAGCGCGACGGTGCGTGCCGAGGAAGACTTCTGGTTCGCGATGCTCCCCAACTGTGCCTGGTGCGAAAAACCGATGGTGCCGCGGGTCTCCGCCGTCCCGAGTACTCCGGCGAACCAGCGGTCGAGTTGATGCCAGTGGCGTTCGAGATAACGGCTCCCGACGGTGGCGGCGACGAGCGCCACGACCAGCGTGAGCATCCGGATCAGGGAGCGTCCGAACCCCGCCGACAGCGAGATCCCCGCGGCAACCCGCCGCCCGGCCCCATAGTAATAGGCACTCAGGACCGTAAATCCGAGCGCTGCAATCTGGTACCACATCGACTGGGTAGTGTTCATCTGCAGATCAGCCAGACAGATGAAGACGAGCAACCCGAAGAGCGGCAGGAATGGAGTCAGCAGAACTCCGGGTGATTGCGTGAACAGCAGACAGACCTGGAGCGCGAGAAAGTACTGCGCCGTCGCATGCGCGAGGGGATACAGGGCGAAGGTCGGAGCGTTCGGGAGATCGTAGGGAAGCAGCAGGTACTTGATGATGAAGAGCAGCGCCAGCAGGAGGGAGTAGCCGAGGCGGTCATCGGTCACGGGCCGCCGCTCTGCCAGCAGGAGCAGCGCGACAACCGCACCGATGCCGACCAGCAGCGGAAACAGCCATGCCCCGGAAAAATAGGCGAACGAGGCTGCCTGAATGAGGATCAGCAGCGTCGCCAGAATACGTTGATTCATCAGCACTCCCGTCGCCGTTCCAGCCTCGATCGATACGCACTGTCCCGGAATGGCCCGGCCGTCATCCACTGCCTTCCGGCAGGCTCCGCAGTTCAGTTACAGCCCATCTTTCTTCTGGCTTCCGCCGGCAGCGAGTGAATGTTCGAAATCCATGAGCTCTCGCGACGGGTGGTGCGTCCCTCCCGCAGGGGCCTCGAAGGTGATGCCGGAAACGAATAACCGCCACCGCTTTCGGGAGACGACAGAGACGAATGGGGAAGGGCCCATGTTCATTCTGTGCCTAACCGCCCCGCTGACGCAATCCGCTCGCGGAGATTCTTCCCGCCTTAGGGGGTGAACCTCCCCGCGGCGGGGCGTGTCGTGGGAAAAGGTGGCGGGGACCACGCCCGCCGGCCCGCGACTGCCCTCGCTCCGGCAGTCGCCGGCAACGAGACGGGCAGAACGCCCACGTCCGACCGCAGGGCGTGGGCGTTCGTTAATTGACGGGGAGAAGAATGCGATGACCGGCAGGCAACCGCAGCGGCCGCAGACCGGGGCTTCCCCGGCACCCGTGCGCATACCGGTGGGGAACGGGTACTTCCTCTCGCCGATTGAACCCCGCGACCGGACGGTCCTGGTCACCCATCTGCAGGATCCGCTGATTGCCGCCACGACCCTGCTGATCCCGTTCCCCTACACCGAGGCGGATGCAGACCGCTTTCTGCAGATTGATGCGGAGACCACCGCACAGCAGGGGGAGCCACTGAACTTCGCAATCCGGGAAGGGGACGGGGGCCTGATCGGGGCGATCGGCTTCAAGGAACTGGTCCGGGGACATCGGGCGGAGATCGGCTACTGGCTGGCGCGTCCCTGGTGGGGGCGGGGAATCATGACGGCGGCAGTGCGCGAGGCGAGCCGGTTTGCGCTCGACCACTGGTCACTCGTGCGGATAACGGCACACGTCTTTGAGTTCAACCCGGCTTCCGCGCGCGTGCTCGCCAGGTGCGGATATGTGCTGGAAGGACATCTCCGCAAGCACCATCTGAAGAACGGCCAGTTTCTGGACGCCCAGCTCTGGGCGCTGGTTCCGCAGGTGACGGAGGAGGCTTCCCGGTGATCCGTCACGGGGGCTGCTCCCTGCAGGTAAACTACTGATTTGATCAATCGAGAATCCCGATTCAATCAATCCGCATGTGCCGATACGCAGCGAGAGAAGTGCTGTCTGCTGAGTTGATAACACCAGTTCTCGCATGCTGACGAGTACAAGCGAGCGCTTACGGAGGAACACTCGCTTGATTGACTTGTCCATTAGCACGCGTAATTAGTCTGCCTTGCGTGCTTGGCCCGACATTGCTTCATAGTTGCTCGCGAGTGATTATGTCGAGCGTCTGATAAATTCCACGATTGCATTGCTTTTCCTATTGACGCCGCGAAAGCAAAGATGGTTAGATCGCCATCCTGTGTGCTTGATGGTGGCAATCGGCTTGTCAGGTGCACACGGAGCATGCCTCAAGAGGGGCCTCGAAACGCTGAGGCCTGAACTTCGAATGTGAGGATGCTCGGGCAACTTGCCGGCGAAGACTGCTCAACCCGACAGGAGGGCAGCGTTCATGCCGGGAAAGATCGGGGTGGATTTCACGGTTCGCTGGATGAACTTCCGGAGCGAACCGCAACTCATCTGCGGGACCATCTCACAGGCGGCGTCTCGAGGGACACTGCATTCTCTTTCGCGGATACCGGGCATATCAACGGACTTTCGCTTCCTCGTTTCTCACCCTGATCAAAGGGCATGAGGAAGGCTGTGTAATCATCTGCTTCTTGAGCGGACGTAGATCACTCCTCCCTGCAGAGGGAGTCTGGAGTTCTTCGGTTGTCAATGGTTGCCGGGGCAGGTGCGCCTGTCGTGTATCCTGCTTTCGGGAGACCGTGGTCGCTGTCGGCGAGTGGGCTCTGTCCCGCGTCGGCGTCGGTTAAGGTTCGACCGTCGGGCGGATGCTCTGCGCGGAAAATCCGTGTTGTCCTCGGCGATGCCGATTGAGTTCTTGTCTGTGTTTATCACTCTCCCTGGTTGAGGAACCGCACGATGTACGTACGCACTTCGCGGCATCGCCGCACCCCCGCCTGCGCGGAACAAGCTTCGGGTTTCACGCTGATCGAACTGCTTGTTGTGATTGCCATTATCGCCATTCTGATCGCCCTGCTGCTCCCGGCGGTTCAGCAGGCGCGTGAGGCGGCCCGGCGCACCCAGTGCCGTAACAACCTCAAGCAGATCGGGCTGGCGCTGCATAACTTCCACGATACCTGGCAGGAGTTTCCCTGCGGGACGGCGGCCACGGTCGACGCCAGCGGGAACTTCGTGCCTTCGGTCGGCACGACGTCCGCGTCGCGGCTGGGGTTCTCGTGGGCCGCGTACCTCCTCCCGCAGCTCGATCAGACGGTCCTCTTCGATCGCATCAAGCCGAACCTGAAGCTGGGCGAAAAGAAGATCCTGACCTACGAACGGCAGATCTGCACATTGAACATCGACACCGCGGCGGCGGCGACCGATCCGGCGCGAATCGTCGATGATGTCACCTCCATGTCGGGCGTCTCCCTGCGGACCTATCTCGCCACCGAGATCCCGACGATGCGGTGCCCGGCGGGACTGGGGGCACAGTTCCATGACAACGGCGACGCCATCCTGCACTACGCGGCAAGTTGCGGACCTTCCGAGACGAGCGGAGTGGGATTCTTTGTGCTGGACGGCGTCACGCGAAAACTGGGAGAGATCCGCGACGGGCTGAGCACAACGATCGCCGTCGGCGAAGCCTCCTGCAACTGGTCGGGAACGCCTCGGGCCGCGGGGGGCCGGCCGATTCCCATCCTTGCCGGCGACGACCACTTTCCCCGGCTGTTGAACGTGACCGAGCAGCAGTACGGCCGGAGTGCCGTTCGCCGCGTGGAACCGACGACGCGGCTTCCCAATGGCGATGTCCACGGTTTCCAGAGTCCGCATCCGGGGGGCATCCACATCGTCGCGGGGGATGGTGCCGTGCACTTCATCTCCGACACGATTGACGGCCCCGTCTATCGTGCGCTCGGCACGATTCAGAGTGAATCCACCGAGAACCCGACGAATTTCCCGCGTTAAACAAGAACAGCCGCGAGCGCTCCCCCGGTGCCGTCCGCCTCGAGCAATCACTGAGAATGCCGACGAGCGCACGCAGGGGGAGTCTGTGCTGTCTGCAAATCTTTCTGCCTGCGGTTCCTCGATGCGGGGCGCAGGGCAATGTTACCCATTTCTTCTTTCCATTCATCCATGACTATCAGGTGGTGCTATGACCCGGACCTCACGGCTTCGAACGAGAAGGGCCGCCGCACGGGGCGGATTCACGCTGGTGGAACTGCTGGTGGTTATTGCGATCATCGCGATTCTCATTGCACTGTTGCTCCCGGCGGTGCAGCAGGCGCGCGAAGCCGCGCGGCGAACGCAGTGCAAGAACAACCTCAAGCAGATCGGCCTCGCCCTGCATAACTTTCACGACACCTGGCACCACTTCCCGACCGGCATCTCGGTTCCGGTCGCCAGTGCACAGGGTGTATGGGATCCGGCGACGGATGGGACCAGTGCTACCCAGCCGAAACGCATTGGTGGTTACAGCTGGCTGGCTTACCTCCTGCCGTATCTTGATCAGACCGTGCTTTACGACCGGATTGAAGACAACCTGATGCAGGGGAAGACGATCTATATTTCCGGATACAAGCGGCAGCCGAGTTTTCAGAGCGTTGACCCCACGGGAAATACGGCCTCGCAGGTCGGCACGGCCGCGGCGATCGGACCGGGAATCGGTTCGATTACCGCCGACCAGATGCGGACCTGGATGTCGACCGACATTCCGAATTTTCGCTGCCCCTCCGGACTGGGGGCGACCCGCCGGGGAGACGGTCAGCCGATCGTCCATTACGTCGGCAGCATGGGGTGGGGAGGAACCTGGTCAGCCAACGGCTATGGCGCGTTCCTTCCCATCGACGGTTATTACATCTCCATCGACGAAGTGTATGACGGGCTCAGCACCACGATTGCCGTGGGTGAGGCGGCGGCCCGGCCGAACTTCACCAGCGGTCCCATGCCGCATCTTGCCAGCGGGGGCAGTTCCCAATACACGCCCAGCATCCTGATAAATAACGGAGACGCCACTCAGTGGACCAGTTGGTGGCCGAGTGCCTGCCGCTGGGCGATGGGACTCTACACGGGTACCACCTTCGCGACGGACTACCGGCCAAACCGGCACAACGAAGGATTTGTTTCCGCGCATGCCGGGGGAGTCCACGTCGCCGCTGGTGACGGTGCGGTGCACTTCATCAGCGAGACGATCGATCCGCACGTCTACACTGCCCTGGGGACGCCCCGCGCGTTGACGGCGGGCGAATACAAGCCGGCGACCACAACGACCCCCGGACTGATGACTACCCCCCGCCCGGCGGTCGATGGCGAATTGCCCGTCAATTTCCCCACGAAGTAATCCCGGCTCTCGTGTGACGGCGGGAACGGCGAAAGTGTGGACGCGGCAACGGGAGGGGGCAGCTGGCGGCTCCCGTTGCCCCGTCCTTTTTCAAAGGGAGTTCATACGAGGAGGGACCTGGGTCTTACAGCCCGATCTCCCGCCATTCGCCTCGCCGGGCAGATTCGCGGGCGGCTTCCAGAACCGCGGTGACCAGGCGCGCCTCTTCCACGCTCGCCGGCAATGGTGCCGCGTGCCGCAAGTGTTGCGCAAGCCCGACGTAAAAGGCATCGGGATCGGTAGCCTGCGGTTCGACCGGAGTCTCGACGAGTTCGCCGTCGGCGGTCGCTCGATAGCAGCGGCTGTGGGTGTAGCCTCCCTGCTCGCCTTCGAGAATCCAGCCGGTCTGCAACGGTGCCCGGCTGCTCAGGCTCCGTTCCAGATGCGCCGTCGCGCCCCCCTCAAACTCAAACAGCAGCTGATACTCGCCGACGGCACCGTTTTCTCCGGACGAGATCGCCGAATCCTGCCGGCAGTACACGCGCATCGGAGCCCCGGCAATCTGCAGCAACTGATCGACATCGTGCGGTCCGAAGCGGCTGAGAACGTCCTCCTCACCGGCGCAGGTCGGCTGCTCAACACTCCCGGCTGATGCGGAGAGCGGAACGGGAACCGCAAATTGCCGGCTGATATGGCGGGCCGAACGCAGTCGCCCCAGCGTCCCCGATTGCACCACGGCAAGAGCCGTGCGGAACTCGCCATCCCAGCGTCGCGGCGGCAGGACGGCCAGCGTCCGCCCGCTCTCGCGAGCCGCGGCAAATATCGCGTTTGCCTCGGGCAGGTCGCGGCCCAGGGGAGCATCGAGCACCACGTGCTTCCCCGCCGTCAGCAGAGCGCATGCGAGCCGCGAGCGGTCCGGCACTTGCGCGGTCAGGAAGACAAGCTCAATCCCGGGATCTTCCACAAGCCCCCGCTCGTCGGAGCAGGTGTGCGGAATCCGCCCTTCTACGGAGCGGAGCAGCGTCTCCGCGGGATCGTACACGCAAAGCGGCTGAAACGACTCGTGCAGGCTGAGACGCGCGAGGTGGAAAAGTCCCTGCGGGCCGGCTCCCGCAATGCCGCAGCGAATCGGCGCGGCGGCCGAAAACGTGGTCATGAGCGATTCTCGACGATTCGGCTGCACGCCCGCGGACGGAACCTTTCCGCCGCGGACTTCCCCCCGATCTGTCTCCGCGAGAGGCCGGCTTCCGCTACGAATCGGGATCATTCTAGAAGCGGGGGCGGGAAAGCGTCAATCGGCCCGGTTTTCACCCGGCAGCGAGCCTTCCGGGAGTCGCCTCGCCGGGCGGCCATTGCGGCTGCCGCACCCTTCCGCGGCTCTGCCCGCAACGCGGGCACGCTTGGAAACGGTCTGCCGGTTGTGCCATAATCGATCCCTCACGTAGCCAGTTTCCGGGGGCGTCAGAACGGCGACCCGACTGGCGCTGCCCGACCATCCCTACAAACCAGGAGTTGCCGAGGTATGCCCTTCCGCAACTGCGTCGCGACTTTCCGGAATCTGCGAATCCTTCCTCACCACCCGATGGCGCTGCGACTGCTGCTCGGCCTGGTCGCCGCGGGGACGATCGCCTTCAGCCTGACGCATTCCGTCGCCTCCCAGGAGGCCGGGATGCAGAAACCCGCCGCGTTGAAAGCGGTCGCGAGCTTGAAGGGGCACGCCGACTGGGTGACCAGCGTGGCGTTCTCGCTCGACGGGAAGCAGCTGGCCACGGGAACCTACGAGGCGGCACTTCTCTGGAACGCCGGCGACTACAAGCAGGATCCGCTGACGCTGAAGACCCGCGGCTTCGTCCGGTCGGTCGCCTTCTCGCCCGACGGCAAGCAGCTTGTCACCGGCAGCTATCAGACGGTGACGCTGTGGGATCTCGAGACGCGACAGCCGGCGGCAAAGCTGGAAGGACATCGCGGCTACGTGACCGGAGCGGCGTTCTCCGCCGACGGAAAATGGCTCGTGACCTCGAGCGAAGACGAGACCGCCCGCGTCTGGGATCTCGCGGAGAAGAAAGAGAAGCTCGTGCTTCGCGGTCATTCGTATCCGGTCCACGCCGTGGCCATCTCGCCGGACGGCAAGCTGATTGCCACCGCGGCGGGAGATGAAACACGCGTCACACGTCCGGGCGAAGTGAAGCTGTGGGATGCCTCGACGGGCGAACTGAAGCAGACGCTCCCCGAACATGCGCGGATGGCGACGGCGGTCGCGTTCTCCCCGAAAGGGAAGCTGCTGGCGTCTGCGAGTCTGGATGAGACGGTCAAGCTCTGGGATCTCGCCGCCGGGAAGGAACTGCCGAGCTTTGGAGGGCATCAACGCCCGGTGAACGGCGTCGCCTTCTCGCCCGACGGAAGTCTCGTCGCGAGCGTCAGCGGCGGCCGGTTTGCGGGCGGGAATGAAGTACGGGTCTGGGATCCGCAGACGCTCGCCGAGCGGGCGATTGCCGAAGCCGCCGCCCGCGTCACCTCCGTCGCGTTCTCGGCGGATGGCAAGCAGCTCGTCACCGGTGCGTACGACAAGGCCGCGACCGTGTGGGATGTCGAGACGCTGCTCGCGAAGGCCGAACCGGCAGAAGGCAAGGAGAAGGCCGAACGGAAAGAACTGCGGGCGGGGATCATCGGTCTCGACACGTCACACGCGGTGGCGTTCACGAAGATCCTGAACGATCCCGAGGCGAAAGAAGACGTCGCCGGTTGCCGGGTCGTGGCGGCCTATCCGAAGGGAAGCCCCGATATCGAGTCGAGCGTGAGCCGCGTCCCCGGCTATACGGAAGAAGTGAAGAAGCACGGCGTCGAGATTGTCGACTCGATCGAAGAGTTGCTGAAGAAGGTCGACGTCGTGCTGCTGGAAACGAACGACGGCCGCCCGCATCTCGAACAGGTGCTGCCGGTGCTCAAGGCGGGCAAGCCGGTCTTCATCGACAAGCCGATTGCCGGCTCGCTCAGCGATGCGATCGCGATTCTGGACGCCGCCGAGAAGTACAAGGTGCCGGTCTTCACCTCCTCATCGCTGCGGTACACCGAGGGGGCCCAGGCGTTGCGGAAGGGGAAGATCGGCGACATCATCGGCTGCGATGCCTACAGCCCGTGCTCGCTCGAAGCGACGCATCCCGACCTGTTCTGGTATGGGATTCATGGGGTCGAAACGCTGTTCACCGTGATGGGAACCGGCTGCGAATCGGTCACGCGGGTCAGTACGCCGGGGCTGGACGTCGTCGTCGGCAAGTGGGCGGGCGGTCGCGTGGGCACCTTCCGCGGAATCCGCCAGGGCAAGTCGGGCTACGGTGGAACCGCGTTCGGCACGAAAGGGATCGATCAGATCGGCAGCTACGGCGGTTATCGCCCCCTGCTGGTGGAGATCGTCAAGTTCTTCCGCAGCGGCGAATCGCCGGTGAGCCGCGAGGAAATGCTCGAAATCTACGCCTTCATGGAGGCCGCCGACGAGAGCAAGCGGCAGGGGGGCTGCCCCGTGACGCTCGAAAGCGTGATGGCGAAAGCTCGCGAAGCGGCTGCCAGGGCGACTGCCGAGACTGCCGGCAAGGCCGACGCTGCGAAGTGACCGGCGGACAGGCGGAGTTCCCGCAGGCGGGGCCCGGGCGGCGAGAGTTCGGGCCTCGCTTTCGTTGTAGATCGTTCTCGCAAACGGCACGTTTTCACGCGGCTGCACGATGCATCTGCCCGTTGAGTCACTGCGCGTTCCCATGACGGGGGGCGCGCCGGTGAGGCATCGCGTCCGGCACTTGCGAAGTTCGGGCCCCCGCAGATCGCGCCGGTCGTGCCCGCCGTGATCGGCCCGGTTTTCGCGTCTGCGCCCGTGAAAGCACAGCGGCCGGGCTTCGCGACCGCCAACTGCCCTTACGCCTGCCATCAGACCGAGGAGAAGTGCTGATGACCAGCAAGCGACTTGTCGGGGTGACGGTTCTTCCCGAGTATCTGCAGAGTGAATCGATCAACGCCGTGCTCGACCGCCTGCAGGGGGCGGGAGTCAACGCCGTCACGACCTCGCCCTATCTCATGGAAGAGGCTGACGAGAAGACCGGCAGCCGCGAGCCTCCGGCCGATGCGGGGGCCGGCGGAGTGCGTCTGCTCGACCGCCCCCTCTGGGGGAAGCGCGAACTGTATGTGCGAACGGCCCCGAGTTTCATTCCCGACCAGCGACTGTACGAGGGACTTCGCTATCGGCCGCCGCCCCCCACCGATCTCACCCGCAAGCACGGGCTGCTGCTGCCGGAGTTCATCGGCGAAGCGCAGAAGCGGGGGATGAAAGTCTATCTGCAGGTGCAGGCGGCAATCCCGCCAGGATATCGCGTGCAGTTCGGCGGCCCGCAGGAGGCGGATCAGCCGCTCCTCCCCGACGGCCGCATCGCGCCGAAACGGCTGGCGAAGAACGGCAGCATTGCAAGCGCCCACATCCGCGAGTACGCGCACTCGCTGATCCGCGACCTGTGTCGAAACTACCCGAGCCTCAACGGGCTGCGATTCGACTGGCCCGAGTATCCGCCGTACTTTCTCGATTCGGTGTTCCTTGACTTCGGGCCGCACGCGCACCGCGAGGCGCGACGGCTGGGGTTCGACTTCGAAGTCATGCGCCGCGATGCCCTGGCGCTTTATCGCAAACTGCACGGCGGGCTGGAAGATGCCGACCTGCAGACGTGGATCGAGCCTGACGGCGGCCGCTCCGTGCTGTTGCGGCTGGTCTCCGACTACCCCGGCATCACCGAGTGGATCCGCTTCAAGGCGCGGCTCGTCGAAGAACTGCTGGTTGGCTTCCGCGAGTCGATGGACAGCGCGGGGGGACACGAGATGGAACTTGTGCCGAACGCCTTTCCGCCCCCGTGGTCGATCGCTTCGGGGATGGATTACGAACGGGCGGCGCGGCACTGCAGCGCGATCAGCGTGAAGCTCTATACGATGCACTGGCCGATGATCCTGCGCTTCTACGGCGATGCGCTGATGCAGGCGAATCCCGGGTTATCGAAGCCGCTGCTGACGCGGGTACTGGTGAACTGGCTCGATATTGCCGATGATGAAGGACTGCCCGGCCTCGACGATTACCGTTACCCCGCGCCTGACGAGTCGCATCCGGTCGGCGCGGCGGCACAGCGGAGAAAGATCGCCGAGGCGCAGCGGGAAACCGGGACGGTTCCGGTTTATCCGCTCGCCCACGGTTACGGTCCTGTGGAAGACTTTCGCCGCCGTCTGAAGATTGCCGCCGAGGTCGGCGCGCATGGTTTCTGGGTGAATCGTTATGGCTATCTCAGCGATGAGAAGCTCAAGGTTCTGGGAGAGGTCGCCCATTCGTGAGCCCCGGCTGACCCGGTCTCACGCCAATGGGGACTTTATCCTGATGCGTTCTTGCGGTTGATCCTTTGCGATTGATGCGATTGAGTTGTGATGAATACTCCTGACGTTTCTTCCCGTGTAACGGATCTCGAAATTCTGGTGACGCATCTGCAGCGCGACATCGAGGACCTGCACCAGGTGGTCCTTGAGCAGCAGAAAGAACTCGAACAGCTCCGTTCGGTCATTTCGCAGGTCGATCATCGTGTCGGTGTGCTCGAAGTGGACGAAGAGCCGCGCGACGCCGCCGCCGAGCGACCGCCGCACTACTGATTCGCGGAAACTGAAGACATTGCCGACTCGCGCCGCGGTCCGCTACAATCCGCGTGCGAGTCACATCGTGTGCGGGGCCTCGGCGGCGACGGTGGATTCCGTCGGGCCACTGTCCCGCGACCTGTTCAATCCCCTGGAGACAAGGCGTTTCCCCATGAGTCGCGAACCGTACTATCCCGGATTGGAAGGAGTGATCGCCGGGGAGACGGCGATCTCCACGATTGCGGGTGGATTGCAATATTACGGCTATTCGATCACCGATCTGGCCGCCGGGGCGACCTTCGAAGAGGTGGCCTATCTGCTGCTGCACGGCGAGTTGCCGACCGAAGAGCAGCTCGCCGACTTCCGGGCGCTGCTGATCGATGCCGCCACGATTCCGGTCGAGGTCACCGACTTCCTCACGGAGATTCCGCTGCACGCGTCTTCGATGGACGTTCTGCGGACCGGCATCAGCGCGCTGGCGCACTACGATCCGCAAACGGGCGAGAACACGCGGGACGCGAACGTCGCCAAGGCGCAACGGCTCCTGGCGCAGATTCCGATGCTGATCGCCGCCCGCCATCGGGTGAAGAAGGGGCTGAAGATCGTCGAGCCGAACCCGGAACTGGGGATCGCCGGCAACCTGCTGTGGCTGATCAACGGCAAGGAGCCGACGCCCGCGCACGAGCGGGCGATGGATGTCTCGCTGATCCTCTACGCGGAACACGAATTCAACGCGTCCACCTTCACGGCCCGCGTTGTGACCTCGACGCAGTCCGATCTGCACTCGGCGATCGTCGCGGCCATCGGCGCGCTCAAGGGGCCGCTCCATGGCGGCGCGAACGAGCTTGTGCTCGACGTGCTGAACGAAGTCGGTTCACCCGAAAAGGCCGAAACGTGGGTGCGCACGGCGCTCAAGGAGAAGCGGCGGATCATGGGTTTCGGCCATCGGGTCTACAAGGACGGCGATCCGCGGGCGACGATTCTCAAGGAGCATTGTGCGAAACTCGCGCAGGAAACCGGCTCGACCGATCTCGAACAGATCGCGGACGTGATTGAAAAAATCGTCCGCGAAGAGAAGGGGCTGCCGCCGAACCTCGACTGGCCGAGCGGACGCCTGTATCACTATATGGGGCTGGAGATCGAGCTCTATACGCCGCTGTTCGTGGCAAGCCGCGTTGCCGGCTGGTCGGCCCACATCATCGAGCAGACGGAAAACAACCGCCTCATCCGCCCCCGCGCCCGCTACACCGGCCCCGAGCCACGGGCCTTCGTCCCGCTCGCTCAGCGGAGCTGAGGGGGGGAATAGGCTGGAGACTGTAGGCTGGAGACTGGAGTGGGCTTGGAGCGGTCAGGACATAAGTGACAGAGATCGCTCGGGCTTGAGAGGACGGCATTCAAGCATCCCCTCCTACAGCCTGCGGTCTCCAGTCTATATACCTCCCCCGTCCGCACGGCGTCGACTCCCTGCACGGTGACTCGCAACGAGGGGGCCCAGGTTTGGATTTCCTGTTGCTCGGCGGGGGAGAGATTGGCCCAGGGGACGTAGCCGGTGGTTTCGAATTCCTCGCTGAGGATACCGAGTTCCTGGAGTTTTTCGAACCGCGCGGGCGTCACGAAGTCCGTATAACCGTACGTCGTGCGGTAGCGGAGAATCTCCTGCCAGTTCACCAGGACGTGGGTAATTCCCGCGGCGGTGAAGGCTTCGCGGATTGCTTCGGGATCGCGCAGCGGTTTCTCCGCAGAGGAAACTGCAGGATCATCAACGCCGCACCACTGCTCGAAGATCGAGTAATCGAACACGGTGTTGTAGATCACCGGGAACTCGGCATCGAAGACTTCCGCCTCGCCGACCGAGAGCACTTTCGCTCCGGGGGGAAGTTCACGATTCAGGCGGGCAATTTCCGGAGCCGTCAGCTCGGCGGTCTGCGTTCGCGCGACGTTCAGATCGAGCAGGTAAGCGTTGTATCCCGAGAGGCGGCTGGTGATCAGCGTCAGATTGAAGAAGCTGACCGGGATCATGACGGCAATGCTGGCGGCGATCAGTCCCCGCCGCATCGTCCCGTTCCATGAGGCGCCGACTCCCGCCAGCAGCGAGACCACCGGGAGCATCGGCACCCAGAAGCGGTCGATGCGGTGGGTCAGCAGCCACCACGAGAGGAACAGGAAACCGACATACAGCCAAAGGGAAGCTGTCCGCCGCGAAAGCACGCCGGCGAAGAACACGAACGGAGCAAAGCCGTAGAGCAAGGGGCTCAGCCAGTCGCTCTTTGCGGTGACATCGATGAGCTTGGTCCCCAGGTCCGTGATCCGGAAGTGGTCCGGACTGTGGGCCGCTTTCCAGCGGGCGTTCAGTTCCGCGTCCCAATCGCGGCCGCCAAACACGTCATAGAGCAGCGGATAGACGGGGTTGCCGGTCTGCACGGCATTCTTCAAGAGCCACGGCCCGACGGTGAGCGATACACCCGCGAGAAACAGCACGGCAATCCGGGCCGCGATCGCGCGGGCTTCGCGATCGCCGAACGCGAAGCGTTTTTGTTGAGACGGATCAGAAGGGGCGGCAGCCATCGCGGCATCGGGCGTTGGCTGTCCGGTTCCCGCAGAAAGCGAACTTCCGCGAACGCGTACGAACGGCGCGAGCACGGACGCCATGAAGAGGGGCGCGACGACCGACACCAGTCCCGGATACTTGCACGCCATTGCGCTTCCCGCGAGGAGTCCGGCGAGAAGGAACAGCCGCAACGAGTCCCCGGGACCGGCGGTGTGCCCTGATGTTCCGTCCTGCCGGTCGCGCAGCGCATCGATGGCGAGCATTACCGCCAGCAGCGTCGCGAAGAGGTAATACGTTAGCCCCCCCTCGGCATACGCGATGATCGAAATCCGGTAGATCCACGGCGTGCTGAGATGGATGAACGCCGCGAAGAGACCCGCGGCGGGGGTGAACCAGCGGCGGCCCGCCGCGAGCAGCCCCAGCGCCGTCAGCGGTGCGAAACTCGCCAGCACTCTTTTCCGGCGAGCGCTCCCCAATACCAGTCGCCGTAGAGCACCATTCCGAGCAGCGTCAGCATCTCGGTGAGAAACGGGAAGCTCGTGTAGACGTTGTGCGGCAGGAAGACAATCTGCCCGCCGAGATACCACTCCTTCGGCCCCTGGAAGTGATACTCCTTCACATCGAAATCGACTTCCGGCAGAAGTGCTCCGAGCAGGATGCAGCCCAAAAAGGGGAGCGTCGCG
>Ga0180217_1000156_pt1 | contig 142699 bp, 54 predicted proteins | sample eDN3rd37CBELigOP_FD_128521 | JGI IMG/M metagenome (GOLD analysis project Ga0180217, IMG submission 128521) | Enriched Organic Plus compost microbial communities from Emeryville, California, USA - eDNA 3rd pass 37_C BE-Lig OP (version 2) (version 2) ... | reverse complement strand
TGAGTGATGAGAAAAGAAGAGAGAAACAGGAAGGAGGGGGGGGGGGGGTGGTGGGAAGATAACGTGTCTAATAACAGACTTCATAGAGTGTGCCTGTTTTCCCACCTTGGTTTCCGTCGTGGATTGATAACGGATGTGGTTCTGTATACCACTGACGGGGTTCTCGGAATGTGCTTGAAACAAAAGCAAGCACAAAGGCGAAAGCGTGAGAGGTACTAGGTGAAGGTAGATGATCACAATAGCATGAGGCATAGGAGGGAGTGAGGAATGAAACCGCACGAGCAAGTCATGGTTGGGTCGGTTAAAACCGGCACATGCAGCTGCTACTTCTCCTCATCCCCTGATCTGTGTGTTTGTGTGTCACTATGAAGTTACCGGCTTGCGGTCAGAAAGCAGATGCTGTTTGTATATCAATGTGAAAAATGGAGTAAGTGTAAGTAGATAAGTGTAGTTATCGTAAGTCAGGAAGAACACATGAACGGTGGAAGAAAACAAGGGAAGAAGGGTGGTACATGGGGCTATACAACAGCCGTATGAGGCTTCATAAACAAGTGAGGAAGCAGTTGTGCTGGTCCGCGCATTTACTCACGGTTTTCCTCAGCCTCACGGCGCTGACGCTCAGCAGCAAGTGCCGCCTCCTTAGCCTTCTCAGCTGCCTTCCACTCCTCGAATGCTGCCGCCAGCGACTTGGACATGACGGCGCGATCCCACTGGTCTCGGTTCTGGCGTGGGTAGAACAAGAAACGGATATCCTTGGAGATCTGCTTAAGTTCTTCAGGCTCGAAGCGCTCAAGCAGCTCCCATGCAATCGCGAGCGACTCGAAGATATCGCGCGACTTATAGGGATCCTGTGTAAGGAAGTCTGCCTCGAAGGACTCCTCGAACTTGAGCAGCTTGCGCTCTTCTTCGGACAAGGCCTCCTCACCGACGACGGCCTTAAGAGCCTGAGTCTCCTTACCACCAGCATAGTTAGCATACATCTGGTTGGAAACCGCAGGGTGGTCAATACGGGTGAAGCCCTCACCAATGGCGGACTTCATCAGACGTGACAGCGATGGCAGCACGTTGATGGGCGGGTAGATCTTCTTGTTGTGAAGAATACGATCGACGAAGATCTGACCCTCGGTGATGTATCCGGTAAGATCGGGAATAGGGTGAGTGATATCATCGTTAGGCATGGTCAAAATAGGCAGTTGAGTGATGGAACCGTTGCGACCGAAGACACGACCGGCACGCTCGTAGATGGTAGAAAGATCGGTATACATGTAACCGGGGTAACCACGACGACCAGGCACCTCCTCACGAGCGGCTGAGACTTCACGCAGAGCATCTGCATAGGAAGACATATCCGTCAGGATACACAAGACGTGCATTTCACGCTCGTACGCGAGGTACTCAGCGGTGGTCAAGGCAAGACGAGGCGTAATAATACGCTCGATAGTGGGGTCATCAGACAAGTTGAGGAACAGGCAGGTACGCTCCATGGAGCCGTTCGCCTCAAAGTCTTCTCGGAAATATCGCGCAGTTTCGACGTTAATACCCATCGCAGCGAAGACGACGACGAAGGACTCGTCGGACATATCGAGCTTGTTGGTAGAAAGCTTGACAAGCGAAGATTGTCGAGCAATCTGGGCAGAAATTTCGTTGTGAGGCAGACCAGCAGCGGAGAAAAGGGGAATCTTCTGACCACGAGCGATGGACAGGTTCATATCAATCGCAGAAATACCGGTCTGAATCATCTGCTTGGGATACTCACGCTGGCAAGGGTTAATGGGCTGACCGTTGATATCCAAGTAGTCCTCTGCAAGGATAGGGATCTTCGTGCCATCCTTGGGGCGACCGGAACCATCGAAGGTACGGCCAAGCATTTCCTCAGAGATGGGCATGCGAAGGACATCACCTGTGAACTCGCATCGCGTGTGCGTGTTATCAATATCGTTAGTGCCCTCGAAAACCTGCACAATTGCGCGCTTACCCTGCACCTCAAGCACCTGGCCGTGACGAGTCTCACCCGAACCCAGGGTGAGGTTGACGATCTCACCGTATTTGGGCTGTTTGACGTTGTCCAAGACGACCAGGGGACCCTTGACCTGGGAAACAGTGCTGTAGCTGATGTTGGGACGCACGTAGTAGTCGCGAGTGACGGCCAACGCGTGCACCTGCTGTGCCGTGAGGGGTTTGCCGAACAGAGAGACGGAAGTCATGTTCTAGACGGGGTTGGAAAGTTCGCGCTTGGGATAAGTGTGGGCTGAGCACGGAGATCTCGCTCGACGCGAGCAAAGCATCATGACGAGACATTCCAGAAAATAATACACCTGAAACTCGCCATGTGCAGATACTCACTCAAACACCACCCAAACCGGGGAATCGGAGGTTGGATATTTGGCTCTAGTAGCAATAAAATCGGGTTTTCTTCAGCACACGCATGATATTTCGTTGTAAAATAATTATTACACGCATCATCACAGTGTGTTCACTACGTTGATACAATTCCCGAGGCAGCTACACTTGGTGTTCCCTGCAGAAAACACTCTTTTTGGTTATGCTCCAATGCCCTAATTTGACACTTGTTACAGGGCTTTCCACACCCGGGGGTGTCAAAATACACATCGCCCCACAAGATGCTCGACTGGGTCTATCCGTCCTGGCCTGGACTTGGCCCCGCCGCGTCCGGGTGGATGGAATCAGTGTTTCAATTTGAATTCCCTACACTGTTAGATATACGAAATAGTGGAGATAGATTAGAATAGTTAACTAAGCAATACTGTATTTCAAATCAAACCGTGTATGAGCACCGAAGTGCGAAATTCACTCCTCGACTTCCTCAACGAAGCCGAGGAAAAAGCCGAAAATCAACTCCACACCGAGAGCTCATGGCTACTCACCAAAATCCAGTCTGCGACGGCGGCCCGCAGGGGGCTGACTTCGCCCGGCGCTTCGCCCGCTCGAGAGGCAACCCGAGGCATCCCTAGTTTGGCTTCGTCTACACGACCGGACTCGGGATCGGCCTCAACGAGTGACGGAAGTGATGTGCAGAAGACCCCCAGCACTGGTGATGAAGGCCAGACTGCTGGAACAGGTAACAGCAGCAGCGGCATGACCTCCACACCCGCTGCAGTCGCTGCAACATCGGTACTTGAGGGTGTCAAGGCCAAGATGGCGTCGCTCAGGCAGGAAATCGAGACTAAGGACAAGCAGATTGCGGAACTGCGAGAGGAAATCTCGAGGAGGCAAGCCGAGAGGAAGGAACTGGAGGAGAGTCACAAGAGGTCGCTCAAGGAACAACTCAGTGCACAGAAAGGCGAATTCGAGGAGGTCATCCAGCGACACCTCGCGTTCATTTCAAAGGTCGTTTCGGACAAAGAGGCGCTCACAAAACGCGTTGCCGAGCTCACTGAGCAACTCGAACTTGTGCAGAAGACCGCTGCAAAACAACTTGAAGAACAGGCATCAGCCCTAACCGCGAACTTCAAAAAGCAGCGGGACACTTGGGTCGCTGCGGAGAAGCTGAGACGAGAGGCATGGATCCAGGAGCGCACGCAAGCCATTAAGGAGATGACGATTCGAGGACTCGAACCAGAGCTCCAAAAACTCATGGAGACAAGCAAAAGCGAACTGCAGCGCGCTCAGGAGCAACACACTGAGGCTCTTCGTCTCCAACGAGAGGAGCTCCTGGCGGACTTTGCTCGTGAGAAGGAGCTATTGAAACGTCAACTGGTGTTGGAAAAGGAGCAGGCGCTGGACCAAGAACGACAGAGGAGCGCAGAGCGCCTGCAGGAGGCTGTTGCACGAGGTGATGATCTGCTAAGAGAGTCACGTGCGCGCCTGCTCCAGGAGTGCGCACAAGAGAAGCAGATGGCACTGGCAAGCAAGGATGCAGAGATTGAGTCCTTGCGCGAGGAACTGAAGGCGCAGCACCTCCGTGAGACTCAGAAGGTCGCCGCTGCACTCGAGGAACAGAGACGGAAGCATGAGGCATTCATTGCACAACTTCGTGACCAGGAGAAGCTTGAGCGCGAGCTATGGTACTCGAATATGATTAAGAAGCTTCAGCGAGAGGCAGTTGAGAAGATCGAGAAGATTCGTGCGAAGTTGACTGAGGAACGAGATGAAGAGCTCAATCTTGTTATCGCGCGCCTAACGCGCGAAAGTGCACAAGCCCAACAGCAGGCTGTTGAGGAGTATGAAGGCAAGCTCCAAGAGCTCACTCGACTGCGTAGGCTCGACAACGAAGCGAATGCAGCCAAGGAGCAAAGGCTAGAATCCCAAATCGCGGAATGGCAGCAGAAGTGCACGAACCTTCAGAACCGATGGGAGCAACTCCAGACACGTCTAAACACGTCACAGCTGTCCCTCACCGAAAAAGACCGAGAACTGCGTCAACTTGTTATGCAGCTGCAGCAGGCTGAGGACAAGCTCGCCCACGAACGTCAAATGCATGCGACAGCCATAGAGCAGGCCCGCCTCGAAAGCAGTCGTCAGCGTGAGAAGGAACTGCGTGCTCAGTTCGATGAAGAGATGAAGGCGCTACGCGCAAGCGCAGAGGCAGCTCGTAAAGAGCTCGAGGCTCAGCTGGAGCAGAGCAAGAATCGAGAGATGGAGGAGCTTCATGCACGCGTCAAGGCCATGCTAGAAAAGAAAGACAAGGTGATCTCAGACCTTCGTGCGGCGATTCTGCGACAGGAGCGCCAGATCATTGAATTACAAAGCTTTATTGAGCCCAGGCAGGATGGTTCGGTCTGAATGTTCCACAGCTACGTTAGATAGCGAGAGGTCCTAAGTGGACGCTATGTACAGTTATTTTATCCCCCTTGGCTCCTTCTGTGCCCCGCGTCGGGCATTGCTGAGTTACACAAGTCATCGACATGCAATTTGGCTCATGGCGGGAAGTGGAAGAAGACAAATCACACAATAGACTGGACTCTATTAAGGACTGAATTGCTCAGCGAACTTGGAGTCTTTTATTTCCCCAACAACAGCAACATGAAACGACAGTAACAATTTAATCAAGTCCAGGGAGTAACGACCTAGTGTCAGAATGGATAAGAGGTTGGCATGTCATTAGTGGCCAACCAATGGGCCACTGCGACGTCCGGCGAGTCTGCGAGCACGAAGCCGTTGGATCGCGCGCCTGACCAGCTCGCGGTAACGAACAGCAGCGAAGGCTGCCCTAATCTCACGAAGCAAATGTACAGGTGGTCGATATCGAACGTCGCTTCCGATATTAATAGCATTGTTCTTAAACTCGATCGTGACATTCTCCATCTGGTAGCCAGCAGGGCAATAGAGCGGGAAACCGCGTTCAAGGCGTTGATTGACGGTTGGAATTAAGACAAGGTCAAGGAATGCGGACACAAGTCGGTTGAGGCGAGTAGGATCGACGCGACCGATCATGGACTCAACTACGGCAAAGGTGACTGCTGCCCCAGTAATACGAGGATAGATTCGAGTGAAATCCTCATCACCGCGGTAACGATTCATTACAGGGCAGCTGCGTCTAGGACGTCTAGGCACGCGATTACTCTCTCGCGATGCATTATCACGGTTATTCGGATAAGGAACAGGTAGGCCTAATGGGACGGGACTGTGGAGGTCAGGCAGAGGTTTGGGCATGGTACGTCTGCACGGGCGTCTCGGCTTCAGAGGCTTCTCCACTGGGCGTGGAGCGGGCGTTGCAGTAGTTGGTGGTTGTGGGCCGGGACGTGCGATAGGCACCCGCACGGGTGGGGCCTGAACCGCTACTGCTGGTTCCTTAGCGGGTTCGGCCACTTCCGGTGGAGCAACAACAGGCATGGAATTGCGAATGCGCCTTAACAAATGAGCCACAGCGGCCGCTGTCGGGTTATTGCGAGTTAGGTCGATTTCATAGTCATCAATCTGGACGACGTTATTGTCTGCATTGATCGTCATTCGGCCACCGTTATTATGGATTGTGCTCACCCTACGAACTGCCCTGCCAGCGTGGTTTGCTGCAACTCGAGCTTCTGTACCATCCAAGGTAACAATGTTAGCCCGAGTACCAAGTCGAACGTTTGCTGTAGCTGCAACGGAACCCAGAGCGCTACGAATCAGATTGTCTACAGCATCCACTGCGCCAACTCGATCATGACGGAGGTCGACATGAGCGGTGCGAGTCACTGTGCCTTCACCTCCATCGGCCTCACTTCGGAGCAGCGTGGTGCTGCCAGCAGTGCGGCCAGCGCGTACCACATGACGGCGTGCACGTGCGCGAGCTGATGGGGCAGAACGAGCGTTGGGGAAAGAAGCAGTAAGGACAGTGCGTGACTCAGGCGCTGAGATTAGGACGGGTGCCGTCTCGAAAAGAGGCTCACGAATGCGTCGAATACGGCGATGCGTAACGTTCAAGCGGCTAGAGATGTGAAGCAGCGGTGATGACGTCGAGCGTGGTGTTCCAGTACGAGGCACGGTAACTCGGACATGGTTCGAACGATAGAAGCACGGTCGAGTACCGTTGCTCAAATGAGGCAAGATGGGAAGTCGAGCCCTATTTCTTCGAGCAGCATCACCCAATCCATTTCGTGCTTCAGCCTGTGCACGTCGGCGGCTGGCCTCAGCTGATGCGCGACGCGCACGGTGACTACCTGATGCAGCGACTCCGTTGTGCGGGCAGATATTGGCAACAACCGGAGGACGAGACGTGAAAGGTGCATCACGGCTGGGACGTGACAGATTATCAATGGTTGTCGCGAACTCGGACGAGGTGATACCATTGTTATTTGGATTCGGCTTGTGGTTCTTCACATCAATGGTCATCTCCATGGTGCTATCTGCCTTCAGGACCAGAGCGGCTAGTCGTTTACCAGCGTTTGGACCGATCGAGGGACGAACGAACAACTTGACCAGCAAGGGTGTATCAAGTGCGAGAGCACCCTTCTTGTCACGGAAACGTGGAGTCGAGAAGGACGGCAAAGTTGGGAGAGCGTTGACATACGGCGACATCATTGCAGGAGATTGCGGGTTTGCACGAAGAACCTCTCGAATGAAGGGCGAGAAAGAAGTTCGCGTAGAGATCACTCGGGAGCGCCAGTGCATAGGCTCTCCCAAGATCATCGCATCGCCTTCGCCGGTTACAATCTCGCTAGTTGAAGACACTTGACTTTCCCTATCTTCCTTGGGTGCAATGGCTGTAACACGACGTCTGAGGACGGCGTCAAGCATGCGAGCATCAGTAATATGGAAGCGAGGCTCCTCCAAATTCGGCTCCTTCGGCGATGCTGACATGATCTCGATCTCGACTTCTGCATTCGGGAAGACCATTGGAAGCTGTGGCAAAATGGGAAGCCAGTCTTTGGTATTCCATGGGAATTGGATTTGCGGTGGCACTGTGTGTCGATTCAAGATGAGATGAATACCTCCTGCCTTGCACATGGCATGGAGTACACTGTTCAAACTGAACAAACTTAGCGCAACGTCCACCATGCGACCAGAGGGTTTGAATGCGTTTGCCACAGCAGCCGAATCACGAGGTACAACGTTGTCGGATGGGTTTGGCTTGTGCGCGTTCTCTTTAGTATACATCTCACCATTCAGCGCAATTGCGATGGCAGACACAGGTTTGCCACTGGCATCCTTTAAGTTGTCATAGTAGCGGATAGGACGGACACCCGTGACGAATGCCATGTCGTATTCACCTAGAACCGGGCAAACGACGCGTGTCTTCATGCGCTGCGCAATTCGACGCGAAATTCGTTCAGCAGCCCTTTGCGAGCGTCGGAGAATCGACTCGGAGAGAGCCTTATTGCCCTGCTTAGTGAAATCCTCGCTCAGCGTTGTGCGCAGCTCGTCGGGAATGCTGCCGTTGATTTCGAGCTCAGGTCGATCGGCTGTGAACGTAGCCTCGGTCACATTGAAGGCTGGCTTCAAGTGGAGAGGATCTCCCTGCGTGGTCATCAGAATCACGCTTCGAAGAGTGCCTCGGCGGTAGATTACCCGACCAGTGCCCGTAATACGAACCGGCTGAGTCGAAGCAACGCCTCCACAGTGGCAATCATCATCATCGTCGAGGTCGCAGGTTCCGTTGTCATCAATGTCATCGGAGTCGGTACTGTTCTTGTCATCCCCTTCATCGATGAAACGGTTCGGGCGGAGATAGACCGGACCCTCACCTGCGATGTATGCACGAGGAATGTTCTCGTCGGAAAGCGCCGAGCTAGAACTGGTCCTAGCACGAACAACCCGGCTTCGTCGTCGATTGTTGCGCGTGAGAGTCCCGGGCTTCGTTCGGACATCCCAATTGAACGAAATGTGTAAGGAAACATTGCGCATTTGGGTGATGAGACCACCCTTGCCCTTGTTGGAAAAGTCAAACCCGGCGTCTTGGATGAACACACGAGTTACGCTTACATCGGTGATGTTATAAAGGTGGCTATCAGTTTCGCCACCCCAATCTGGCAGGATCGTCATGTGCAACCCATCGCAGGCGATTGGCAGTACAGACTTGGCAGCAAGTTCAAGCGCCTTATTGGAGATCGCGGCCTGGATGCCCGGAGTTACGTCTGGGATTGCTCGTGTAAAGAATCTGTCTCGAGCTCTGAACAGGTCTGCAGGGCTCGGTACTGGAGTGATGTTAGCTCGTGCATTCGCGACATTCGGATGTACTTCATGCGAAGGCAGTACCGCATGGGCGATACTACCAAACGTCGTCAGTACTGCCACGAGCAACAGATAGATCGTTGCTGTGGCAGATCTCCAAGGTCGCAAGCGTCCGAGGCGATGCGCTTGGTGATGGTCCGCAGGGTTCATACCTAACTGATCGTTCTTGTGCCTCCCACTATTGTCAGGTCACGAGGTATCGTTTGCTCTTCTACGTTCGTCCTTTGAGAGTTCCTTGCGTTGATTCGCGCTAGTTCTTTACCGCCACGTGCTCTCAACTCAGGGTCGCTCGCGTCTCGTCTTCTGCTGTGTTCTCTCGCCTTATCACGTCTCGAGTTCACGTCGGTGCTGGGCCTACTCACTTCCGTCCCGAGTGAATGGACCTTGTCTAGATCAATTAGCGCGAGTCAGAAATTGGGTTCGAATTGTTATCATGAGCAATATGATCTCGCGTCGACACCGAAGTGTCGTTGCATGGACGGTGTGTGTGCTCCTAGTGCTCAAATACGAATTCGCATCTTCGATTCGTTTCGAGCAGGCGTCCGATCTGTTGCGGTCGGGGATGCATATAACACACCCTTACACGTCCCTGATCAGGAACTGACAATGCGCAGGATATTTTACGGCTCTCCCTCTCGTTCGTGCCCTGAGTTTTTTCCTTAATTGAACATCCCTGTACTGTTTCAATTTTCACTGAGTAGGGGAGTAGGGATCATATGTGGGGGGGAGATGTCATGTCCACCTGAAATGACGGCACCTCCTATGAAAACTCCCAGTAACGAGTGTAGCGCCATCCGTGTCCAGTCGTCACACTCCCTGTGCCCTGACATCGAACAGTCTTTTCGTTTCTGGCATCCCTCTCCTCCTGTTCATAAATTTATTCAACAACATTTCATCGCGCCAGGTTGGGTGCGGAGGTTTTATTGCTGAGTATATACGAATACAACGCGGACTGTAGAAATTATTACGAGCAATGATCTCTCGAAAGAACCACTACGCGGTGTCATTTGGCGCCCCGAAAGTCAGTCCTCTCGCTTGGTTCGGATACTAATTCTGCTTGGTGATCCCATCCACCCTCCCCCAGCATGTGGGAAAACGAACTGAACTGTGAGCTGACCGTTGCAGCGAATTTGGCAGACACACAGTGGGTTTGAGACAATATACGTAGGCGTTATAGCAGGACAGCTCAGGTTCCTACCTGATGAATAAAGTACAATTCACAAATCACTACGCGCACTCACGAAGACACTTGAAACAGACTTGCCTTCACAAGTGGAGCAGTTTCAGTGTTATACGCTCCGTACACGAGTGTTAGGACGAGATCCGCCTGGGACGACTGGGTGGTAGTAGGATCGGAAGTGACAATGTTGCCCCAGTGACGCGGGGCCCATCCACGGTGAGTCGGCCTCGAACGGCCCTGGAAACGCCCCCTGGGGGGGGAAATGAGGGAAATCACATGGCTTTAACGCATTTAGTAAAAGTGGCGAAATCTGGGCTTTGCGTCGGATATGGCGCGTGAAAATCGAATGGGTATATATTTATTCTCCTGCTGCACTGATTGATCTGTATCACTCCCCGAACGCACCCCTCACGGCGCAGCTACACCGCTTTTTCCAACCCCCGCAACTGTCTTTCGCAGCAGTTACTCGCACTCGGAGAGTGATTTTCACGGTACTGTAGGGCTCCGCGAGGATGAACAGCATGATGCTCGACGGCGCCGAGCAGGTCGCGCTCCTGAGCGAGGACCACCGGCTCAATCAGGACCGCGACAAGCGCTCCAACGGGCTCGAACTGGAGGTACGTTACGACTCGCTCTCTCACTTGTTAGAAGATGCATGGAAAGGATATGTAGCGTGGATTGTGTGTAGACCTGGCCTTGGATTCGTGGGCAGGAATACTCCTCATTGAATGCTAAACTCATGGATCAGTTTTCATGTCACTCCGACCTATTTAGAATGCCGAAAGCTCCTACTTGTCCATGTTCGAAGCCGCATATGACCGGTTTCAGCGTGAGTTGTTTGTTTTCGTCGCAGACTGCACCGGTGACGAGAACGGTAGCGGTACCTTCCCCGGCTGGCTTGTTGTGTTACAGGAGATTGTTCTCGTGCTCCAGTATCTCCACTTTGCTTTCTATCGCCACATCGATTTCCAGTGGAATGACTCAGTCGCGAACGTCTTCTGGTACATCTTCGGCGCTGTCGGCAAGTTCCCCTCTCCCGACACCAATCGTCTCATTGAATTGTACATTGCATATGCCGTTCCTGCGGGATATGCGGTCTTAATCGCCGTGGCATATATCTGCCACACCAAACTCAAATGGCCGTACCTTCTGCCAATCCTTTCTTATATGTTGCTCCTCGCCCCTGGCATCTTGTTCATTCCTGTCATCTCTGCGCATGCCAAGCTGTTCTTCGGATGCTTTGCATACTCTGCAAGCCATTCAGTGCCCAACCCTTTCTATCCCACGATGACCTGCTGGAGTGGGGAGCACATCGGCGCATCCGTTGCCTCAGTTATCACGATGGCTCTTTGGATGGCCACATCGTACGTGGTCCTCATGGGCTGGGCTAACTACGACATACCAACGGATTTGAACTCCAGAGACTACACCGCGACGTCCACTCGTGCAGTAGAACAGCGTGACCGCTTCGTCATGTGGATACTCATTGCACTATTCGCCGGAATTCACAATACCACGGGTCGATACCCACTCTCGATTCTGATGCTGCTGGCCGGAGCGACAATCGTCTACATGAACATACGATATTTACCTTACTATGAGGACCTTATGCTCATGCTGGTAGTTTTCCGTGGGCTTTGCTTGGCGTTCTCCGGCTTCGCCGCATTCTTGGCAACGCTGATTGGCACCCGTGCTGACAGTACGATCGTTTTGTTGTACGCGTCTTTGCCGGTACTCGTCGTAGTTGCGGTGCTACTTGTACGCAGCCGCTATGCAACCATCGAGTCCTTCTCAAACACAGATCTGACTGAACCTCACTTGTTCGAGCTACGTACTCGTGCGATTCTACGACGTTGGATGGATGCCGAGCGCAACGATGCAGCGAGTGGATATCTCGAAGAAACTCCAGAGCGCGCGGCGAGGAGACATGAGATTCAGCAAGCGATGGAGAACCTCCTCAAGGATGGTGCTGCTCGATTCCCAAAAAGCGCACGGTTGAACATATGGATGGGCTTGTTCTACGTCTGCGTGTACGACAACGGCGTTCTCGGTTATGGCGCACTGCAAGCTGCGAGTGCCAACGATCCGTCGTTTGATATGCGTTTCTTGTTGTATATGTACAAACGATCGCTCGACGCCAAAATCACAACCACGCAATCCGACGAAGTCAAGAGCTACCTTGAATTCAAGTCCCGCAAGGCCTTGGCTGAAGCAGCGGTTGCGGACGCAGCAAAGCGGCTCGTGGATTTCTGGACGCACTTGCTTCGCTCTTCTCCAGATGTTGAACTACTCGCGAATCAAGGTCATTTGGCGCGACAAGCCATGGCGTTGGCCACTTCTCACTTTGAGAAGCTCCTCACAATCAATCCGAACAGCGTCCCTGTATTGCGTGCTTACGGCACCTTTGCACTAGACATTCTTGGCGATGTTAGCAAATCCAGAATGCTTTTTGAGCGCGCGGAGGAGGTTGAGCGCAATCGTGGCAACTCCGTCATAGAAGGCAACAAGCGAGAAAAGGGAGGATTCCTTCAAGTCCTCGACACTAATCTGGACATCTTCGATGATCGAAACGGTGTCATTGGTATTACTGTCGAGCGTGAAAGTCTGGGTATTATGGAATCCGTAACGACGTCAGCACGTCGCATCCTTGGTTACTCGCAGATGTCCGATCTGATTGGCAAGAACGTGTCCATAGCCTGTCCTTCACCCATGGATATTCACCACGACCGCTTCTTGACGGAATTTATCGTTCGCAAGACCGGCCGCATTATTAATCAGACCCGTATGACATTTGCGTGCCATCGTGCGGGCCACATCGTACCCATTAATTTGTACGTGCGATGGTCAGATGCAGCAAACGGGAAGATTCTGGGTGTTCTCCAGGAAGTCCCACTCATCGACGAGGTTCACTTGATGGTTGACCCGAAGACGTCTGTCGTCACCTATGTGACCTCAAACTGTTTCACTGTATTCGGTCTGCTTCGTCGCCAGCTGATGGCACGTGAAATCCGTATTCAAGATATCCTTCCTGGTTTGTATGACGCCCAGGACTCTGACAAGACGGAACGTAACTGGGAACAATTTGAAAGCCGTGACGGCATCGAGATTGATGCCATTCATATGATTAAGCGCTCTGCAATCCGCACTCACGCCTGGGCAGTACGTGTTTCGGTGCACGAAGACGAGGTCATTTTCGTCCGAATGCTGCTACTCAACGACGACGAAGACGCCGCACGAGGCTCAGATGAAGAGAGTTTCGATTCGGATGCAGAAGGCATCAGTGGCGGAGAAGACGATGATGCCAACAGCGAAGCGGCTGGGTCCAAGCGTATGACTGCAGCTGAGCGGTTGCAGAAGCATCGAGTGGAAAGCACGCAAATTCAGAGCAAGGCTACGCCAAAGACCTTGCTTGAGGGTCCTGGATCAGAGACTGCAGAAGAGGCTGTTGCTCGCCGCAGAAAGAAGAAGAGCGCAAATGCACCTGAAAACCAGATTGTGTCTGTTGAGAAAGAGAGCACGATCGGTGGCAGTAGCAAGGGTGGCACCGCAAACCGTGCTTATAATCATAAGCGTCTCTCCAAGGCCATCCACAACGTGAATAAGTGGACGTCCAAACGTCTGGAGCGCATGACCTACAGTCTCGGTGCAGTTGTCCTTGTTCTGTTCGCCGCAGCCCTAACGTATCATCTCATCACGGATAAATACGTATCATCTATCAGTCAGCGATTGAAGATGTCGTACTTGTCCGGAGCGCGTGCTTTTGAAACCATCAAGGCGGCCATGATGGTACGAACTTTGTCTATGATGTCGGCGGACTCAGTTTCATCCATCATCGTCGGTCAAACCGGTGACGATAGAGTTGTGGTGGGTGTATCCCTGATCAAGAACCTAATTGACCAGTCGCTCGGATACATCCACGATGCTATGATCGAGGTGGATGAGCTAACGGAGCTGTCATCAATGAACAAAATGAGCAAGGATCGTGAAGAAATGATGTTGAGGAACTCGCTGGACTTGAGGTGGACTCTAGGTGGTATTGAGCAAACGAATCGGGTCGGTTTGCAAGAACTGGCTGTTCGTTTCAACGGTGCAGCTCTACGAGTTGCTCATGGTGCGACCCGAAACCTTGCGCGACTGCCTGATACATTTGCGCCACCCTTCATCAACCCATCGATGCCGGTTGTTCCGGTAAATGAAGGAATGGACACAAACTTGCAGGACTGGGACAGCCCTATGGGGCATTACTTGGTGTGCGCAAACGGCTTTGTGGGCATTCCTGACGCATATCTCAAAGACGCGCAACTGATTGTAGAGGAATTGCATGGCACGATCGATGCTATACCAATCATCGGTATCATTATCCTGGTCGTTAGCCTTGCGCTCAACATTGTGATACTGTTTTTGTTCATCCGTCCAAGCATCATCATGATTAAGGAGAGCAAGGCCCAGGTGTTGACCATGTTCTTGGATATTCCCAAGAACATTCGTCGCATGATTCGTCACCGTGTATATGGCGTATACCAAATGATGAGGGTGGAAGAGGACGGTGCAGACGTAGCAGTTCATGAGAGTGGACTCGATGATGAGCTTCGCGCAGACGCTAATGATCGCGGTACAGAACTGATGGCAGACTTGGTAGCTCGAGGCCTTAACCAATCCTCCGATGTAGAAACCTCGCAACCTCGAGGCAGTAAGACATTCCAAACCGTAGGATCTGGGTCGGAAGTGGAGATGACAAGCTTATCGAGGAAGCCTGGAGTAAACCTTGATTCCTTGACTGCAGCGGCCCGCAAAGATGCACGCCGCATCACAAAGAGCGAGGATGGCAGGACCGCGGATATGAGCAGCGACATGGGCGGCTCTGCAATTGATGGTGTTAGCGGAAAATCTAAGGCCGTACTCGAGAAAGAAATGGCCAAGGCTCATGCTCACGAGGCCAAAACTTTGGAAAGTGATTGTTCATGGGCGCGACTTCTACTCAAGTTCGGATTTGTGCTCGCGATCTTCGTCGCTTACTTCGTTGTCCTCATTGTCACACTCAAGCAGCGAGGCGAACAAAGTCGCGAAATCGCAGAAGTCGCCTCCATGTCATTACGACGCAATGTGCTTATCCTCCGTTCATTCTCTGCACTCCGTGAGCATCTTTACGGAAACCATAATTACAGTAGTGCAAACAACGAGATCTACCCCACACTCACGATGGGCTACTTCCCGGATGTGGCACGCGAGTCTCTCAATGAAATGTTGGACCTACACCACGCCGTGATTTTCGGATCGGAGAAGTATGGAATCGACCCACCTCCGGCCGATCCTTTACAGCAAAGCCTGTTATTCGATAACGCGTGTGCGATTGAATTCATCAATGATGACGCAACCAAGTACATGTACAGTTCAGTCTACCCAGGGTTCAACGCGCAGTGCGTAGCCTCCGTGGACGGTCTTTTCACAAGAGGCTTGCATGCAGGATTGCTCCAGTTTGAGCTTGTTACATTGAATGTGTTGGATGGTGACTACGAGGCTATCTTAGCCCCGCTCACGGGTCAAGTCGGCCATCCCACGCATGCTCCTAACAGCCCGCAAGGTCAAGAAGCTCTGCAAATGTTTACAACACTTGACACCATCTACAACATGGCCAGCTACATCGTGCCACGGTCGAGCGCTTTGTATTACCTGCAAGCTGACAACTTCCTTAGCGACCAGAAAATGTTCCGCGTCGGATTCACAATCGGTTTTGCTGCATTCCTATTGCTTTGCTACTTCCTCCTATTCCTCCCTACGATTCGTAATCTTAATACGGATGCACGCAACACGCGCGCAATGATGCTTGTACTTCCTCCGAATATTGTCAAATCAATCCCATCAGTGCAGGTCTTCATCATGGAGAACTTCCAGCGTCGAGACTAAGTACCGAACCCCTTCAATACTCTCCCCGAGCTAACCATGGGATAACAACTGGTCAATATGAACGGTTCTTGGTGAATTGGTACTCATTGAAGGACAGGGAACGGAAAGTTGCGGAAGTTTACTCATCATTTTGCTTGTATTTTCTCCAGCATGTTCGGTTGCCGCCCTGGCAAACTAATCTGCGCTCGCACCCAATTCCAAATCCCATTGTCAACAATGTTTGTCTCACCTTGCCTACAGTTCCTTTGTGTCCTTCTTCTGGGCTGGTTTCCTTACTGTTCTGCTACCTAGCCTCTGTCTCATACTTTAATAATCATTAAATACTTAGCCTCATAACCATTGTAAGCGCTCGCGACCAGCTCGCCCTTCGCTCTCACCACTCCTTTACTAGACGAAGCGAGACGTCTAGCTCAGACAATCGTTCACGTTCCAAGTGGACTCCATGGTTCTCAAAGTCGCTAAATTAGCTGTCCCTTTCCCTCTTACCTGTGTGGTGTTTAGCATGTCTAAAATACGTTAGTTTGGATCCGTTCCCCCGGTTTGTTGTTCTCTCCTGCTTTCCACTCCCTTGACGTGCGTCCCCTTAGTTAAGGACCTCTCCTTTTCCATCGGCGGCACTCTGGAGCCGTACTCCCGCTATCGCTCCCACTGGTTGAGCCCGCTAATGAGCGGCTCCCGATCAATTCATTTTGAGTTCCATCTATCCCGTCCTCCTCCTCCTCATCCCCATTCATTAGCTTGTTTTTATCCTCTCCCCCACGTCAACAATCCGCGACGGGCTGCATAGCCTGCATGTGAGATTTCCTGGTGCGTTTATTGCCATTGGGCTACTTCCCCAAACTACCGGTGTTAGTAGGAGTTGCTTCTACGAACGATTAGTCACTCTTCGGGTTAATAGAGATCCTTTTATTCACTTCTTCGTTCTCACCTGTTATGCCGACGTCCAGTGATGTATCGTATTGATCCAGCACTCGGAACTTGCTCCGATCTGAGCGTCGATTTGAAATTGGATTTGTAGGTGAAGGCAAGGTAGAAGTTGGCCTTGGTTAACAGCTCGGACAAGTCGATATCAACCTATCCTCTCGAAGGAAGCTTCACTACACCCTTTACTCTGCTGTGCCGTACCATCGCATGAAGAACGCAATCAAACCACTGATGGTGCGGAGCATTGCCACCTGGAGGGGCGACAGACTCGAGGTAGTAGAGCTCCAGTGCACGGCCAGTGCCAGGTTGCACACATTTGCAACAAAATTGAGTGTGCTGTTCCGACTCACCCGCAGTGAATCGAGCGACAATTCACCCTTGCGATGCATGCAGATCAGGTCCAGAATGATTGAGATAGCCCAAATCTGGCACGAGCGTCGGCCATAGGGCGTGTCACTGTAATGCAAGAGAGATGGGGCGATAGATCGAACATAGACCTGAAGCTCATGATAGCTGTAGAGTATGTTCAGGATCTGCTGGACATAGCGTAGAGAGGTGACGACTTGATCACCGTCCTTGTCCTGGTAGGTTCCACGGATGATGGAACGCAGGGAAGAAAACGCCAAGAGGAACCGTAAGGAGTATCTCGAGAGATCAATCTGGTCGGAGAGCTGGTGGAGGCCAACCGTGACCTTGTCACCTCCGCCCTCGCGCAGGGTGCGGATCTCTGCAAGCAGCTTGAGCACTGCTGAGAGTGGATTGAGCATGTCATCGTGCGCGCCGACGTTGAAGGCATGGATCTTGTCCAGAATCTTGGCCAGGTTCGACTTTGGGGATGCCATGGTGATGACTGACTGATGACTGACTGACTGACTGACTGACTGACTGACTGACTGACTGACTGACTGACTGACTGACTGACTGACTGGCTGCTGTGTTGCTCTAGCTAATATGCGTCTAGATTAAAGCTGAAATATCGACTCTGTCCCTGTAGCCTCGGATCTCTTTCCTTCCTGTTAGTACTGGAAGCCGTGGATATCCTGTTGCAACTCTGAAGAAGAAGAACTGTGGGGTGGTATAAAGCGGGGGATTTGACGCGGGATCCAATGAGAACGCGCGTTGGCAATAGGTCTGTGAGGAAGATCCAACTGTAATCAATCGAATGATATCAGCGTATTCGGAATCGCACTCGCTCTAGTACCAGATCTTGCACTCCAAACGTTGTACCTTGTCAGTCCCACTCCCTAAATTCCGTGACCCCATCCACCCGCTCACGCGATTCCAGCACCGCCAAAACTGCAAAGTTCGAATTTTTGGACGGCTTGGCCTGGCTCGGGTCCAGGTCGTACACACGAAGAGCACATCAGAGAGGATATTTCGGGCCGCAGACAGCTTCAGTTCAACTGCACGTGGATAATGCAGTTCGCTCAGATGAGCATAATTAAGGACTCGGGAGATAGAGCTTCGGAATACAAATTTCTACTTGGTGGGTCTGGTGTATTGTTGTTCAGTCAAGTGTAATCGTCGTATGTGTAACTGGATCAGCCTCCGTTGACGTCGGAAACTGAGAAAAATAGTCTAGCAAGAAAGCACGGGGTGCTACCTGGAGCCCACTACGCTCTGCAAGAAGTCGATGTTTTCGTCGAATCCGGGCAGAGCCGAACTGCTCCCACTGGTTGTCCAGGAAGATGCAATCGTACCAGCACCGTAGTTGGCATTCTTCATGTCTAGTGATGACTTTATAGTCGAGCTTGCGTTACTTTGCATCATCTGGAGCTCCGCCAGAATGGGGTTCTCGACAGGAAGCACACTCGATAGCGGAGTTCGACTGGAGGTGTTCGTTGAGTGTAGCACAGGCTTTGCAGCCTCGAGTTGGAGCAGATGCTGGTACTCCTCACTAGCAAATAGTCCGCCCTTAGTACTCCTCGAGGACTGGCTATTGCTCTCGATTCCACGCTCTTGCGATGAGCAGACGTCGGAGAATGGTGCTTCTGTGAATGCAATCAGGATGTCATCCAGTTCATTGCCTTTACCTTGCTTTGCTTCGTCAATTGCAGACGAGGTGCCAGTATCAGCGAGGGATAAGATCGAGGGAGGACTAACGTACACAGGATAAGGGTCTTCTCCTTGGGTGGGGACAGAGGCATGAAGTTGGGAGGACGACTCGCCTTCCTGCTGTTCGGACGATTCGTCCGACTCGCGTGGTTCGGTGCTGAATGAGAGTTCTCCAAACTTGATCGCCAAACCTTCCACGAATGTTCCAGAAGCGTCCGTACTTCGCGATTCGGGTTCATCCTCCTGAGCTGCGGGTGCTTCTTCATGCAACGAGCAATCGCCATATTCAGAGCTAGGTGTCGACACATTGTCCTCGTCCTCTTCCATCTCATATACAATCTCCATATCTTGCTCTTCGTCGTCTAGCTCGCAGAGTCGCTCGACGAAATCGTCAGGAATCTCGTCGTCCTCCTCCAAAATCACGCTGAGGTGCTGGTCTACAGCTTCTTGATGTTCACCTTGAGGGTCTTCTTCCTCTTCATTTTCTTCCTCAATAATACCTTCAAGTCCGTATTGGACATCTCCCTCGTAGTACTGACATTCAGCAGGCACAGATGAGTGGTCTTCGACGACAGGCTGCACTTCTTGTGCGGTTTCAAGATGTTCTTCTACAGTTCTCCTTGATTCATCTTTACCACATTCTTCCTCATTCGGCCCATCCAGCTTTGCACTAGCACCGGTCCAAAGACTGCTCTGTCGTCGACGAAGTGTCTCTCGAGCGACGCTCTTACGAGACGGGGCTGGCGACCAAGCGATCTCAATATCTTCCAACAATTCCTTTTGTGGAGCTATGCTCTTGCGAGTTGGAGTGAGTGAGACCCGACCAGGAGTCATGGATACTCGGCCCGGTGTGGTGGATGTCCGACCTCGTCCGCGACGTGGTGTTGCAGTTGGCTTGCCATTCTGAGGCGGGGCAACAAACTCATCCATTCGCACAACCCACGAGGGGCGACCGGGCAAACAGCTTAATCGACTGGGTGTTGAAGTGGAGGTGGGTTTGATCGACCGATGCGGCGTGGGGCCTGCTGGCTCTGGTTGACTCGATTGATTATGCTGACTCGATTGATTATGCTTAATTTCTTCGGACTCTGGGGTCGATTCATTTGACTGTTCCTGGGCTGGGGTCGTACCATCGGAAGAAGCCGAGCCGGCCGCCTCTAATGCATCGCAAGAAGCATGGGTCGGGATTTCTCGAGTTTGCTTCGCACATATCGATACATCCGCCAATGTAGAATCCAGTAAGAAGGAATCTAACGCAGCCTGTCCAGCACCGGCCTTTGGTTGTCGAAGCTTCTCCTGTTGCTCACGAAGCAGGGCAAAATCATTTTCGTCAATCTCAGTTGTTGCAAAGTACTCCGCGAGGCCGTCCAACATACTGGTCGCAAGCGACATCCTGTTCTTTGGGCCCGACGAAGCCTTACTCTGGTGCAGAACCTCTTCAACGTGTAGAACAGAGTGTCTTCCTGAATTCACCGCTGCAAATTGACCCAATGCCACGAGAAGGTCAACATCTTCTCCGCGGTCGTCGCCGTCTCCATCGTTGTGGTGATCATTGAGCAGACTGACCCCAGGACCTTGGTGAGTTCCTGCGAAGGCCGTCCCTGCACCAGCGAGGTATGCATCATGGGGCTGCTTATGTAGCCTTGTATTGCTTCCCTTCGCTGATGAGTGATCATTCTCTGCATCTTCTGTTGAGCTCGTCGCATGCTTAGTCTCCTCGCCCATTTGCTCATTCAGGTTGAGCGGGGTCATCTTCGGGGAGGAGAATAATGACACAGCCATGCCACGTAGACCTGAGGGTGTGATAGCATTAAACAGCCGCTTTGAAGTATTGACAACTGATCGCAGCACACTGCCCTCATTTTGCTGGCCATCACCTTGCGTTTGGAGGGGTGTTGCGGGCGCACTGTCTTGCTTGGTTTCTGTGTTCGTGTTGATGGGCTCGGCGGGACCGTGACACCTCATGAGCTCTTCCGAATCTGCAGGAACCAGCCCCACTTCACTTGCGAGGCGCATTGTGATAATGGACTCCCTCCGGTCATCGAAGGCAGCGACTGACGCTTGGGGGGCCTGAGGTTTCACATGCACTCCCTTTCGTGATGTAGTTACGACTACTGGCGCTGGTGCTAGCGCCGACGCGGGTGCTGCAGCTGGCGCTGACTCTGGTGCTGGCAACGACGTTGCAGACTGCTGATGGGGAGGTCGCTGCAGTGACGTCGAGGGGCGACGGATGAGTCTCAGCACCTCCTTCCAGGGTGTAGGACTGACAACATCTACATCAGCATCACTTGGTGATGGCTCTGGTGGAGGCTGCGGGGTCTTCATCTCTGTCTGCTGCGCCTCTTCGGGCCTGCAGGTCTCTCCACCACTGCTACCGCTACTGGTACTGGTACTGCTCACATCCTGAACACTGTCCTCGGGCTGCTGCTGCTGGGGTTGCTGCCTGTTCTGGAGCACAAGGGCGAGTGCGGTGCCGAGTGCGGTGAAAACCGCTGTGGCCGTTGATGCTATGCTCATTGCTCTGGCTCAGCTGGTGCTGACAGGCGTGGCTGCACCGCGTGGTGTGCTGGCTACCGGGTGGTGTGTCGAGATGAAACGCCGTCCAGGACTTGTGCGTCAAAGATCTGTGTTGGGGAGGGAGTGCGTAGGAAAATTAGCCAATGCAATGAATCCATCTCGGTTTCTTCTAGCGAATGATTGCCACTCCATACCTCAGCACTCGCCTACACATGCGTTACACGCACCTGAATATTTGCAACACTTCAACGGCTAAAACCCGAATCAGCGGTGGTGACCCCCACTGGATCGTGCAATCCGCGCGGCCTCTCACTGAACCCGGCTGGAACCCAGGCTTGCAGCGCGCGATGCACGCATTTATCAGTGATTTCTAAGAGGAGGGACACTAGGCGGTGTTTATACAAGTCTAGTTTCATTTGCGGTGCAGTGAGAGGCATCACTCGCGGTGTGGAGCTGCTAATCGTTCTGTATTGGATATTCTTAAATAACGGTTGATGTACGACTTAATGAACGCATTTAATCGATAGCAGCCCGCGCTATACTCCATTTTCGATATCTTATCCTTTGGAGCGGGATTTGGGACCTGGGGGAAATTCAAATTCTGAGGCCTGTTCGTGACATCCAGCAAGGCCCCCAGTTCGTTGCCAAGGCCAGTCGATGCAGCCTGCCACGAAACTGCATTGTTCATAGCAATAGTCCAAACAGCCCTGTATCCGCAGTGAACGAGGCCGAAGAAGGCCGCGGCCGGGAAGTGCCGGGAAAACTACATTACTGGAGTATTGAGATAGGCTTATCGCGTGAATAATCTTCGAAAACAATCGTAGAATATCACGTGACATAGTTCTATTAACTCGACCAGTCGACCAGTATACTTAAACCAGCATCAAACTCCGGTATGCCCACAATTTCCAACCTTGAACATACTCACTGAACCTCTGACAAGACTAACTTCGCCCACTTTCGAGGCATAGGCGCGTGGCACGCCCCGCCATGTCCCGCACTCCGCACAAGATCTCTGCCCTCGACGCACTGTATGGGCTGGTTCCCGTGCGGCCGGCGAAGTGCTCGCCACCCAGAGCGCAAACTGCCGCTCAGACTCAGACTGGGCGGATTGAGGTTGAAGGAAGAGGCGTTTCCGGCGGGGGCAGTGTAAAAACGGGCACAGTGGTGGGCGTACTCGAATCATCCACATCAGGTGGAGTGAACTATCCATTCGACCTGAATGTATTCGACTCACCAAGGCGACAAAGTCCCAGGAGAAGGCAAGGCAGCCCGAGCGCTCAGACTGAGACGAGCGCTCTGGCCGGGACTTCTCTGCTGGATAACTTCAAGTGGGATGATGCACTCATGTCTTTGGATGAGACAGACCTGGCGGATCTGTTCACTGAGTCTGGCTCATCGCAGTCTATGGATTCACGTTCAAACGAGGCCTCACGTACCACATCGCAACCTGTGCAGCCCATCCGAGTCGAGCCTGTGTCGCTAGCCGACGTACGTCTTTCCAGCACACTCGCGGTAAGCTCAGTGTGCCAGGCTGGAACGAACTCCGATCAGCATGCTGGAACCAGTGCAAATGCAGGTAAGTCTGGAACGAGCGAGTTTTCTCCCGAGAAGTTCCTCCGCAACTTCCTACCAAGCGTGGCAGCTGACAAGAAGAGTGGCCGTGTCTATGAGAGCGAAGCGATCGATGACGACATTACCATTACATCGACGCAATCAAGCACTTCAAAGGCATCGGCGCAAACGACTGCTGTCGACTCGGAAGAGCTATCCACAAGTACAAGCACGCTTGGACGAAAACGTGGGCGAGCCGCTGGATCTGCGGGCAGCGAAAAGATCTCAGTCCTACGGCGAGGCAAGAGCCAACAATCGATCACAACCTTCTTATCGAATACGGCAGATGTGGGAGCAAGTCCTCAGACCGCCTCTCTTGAAACCATGGTCAAACAACTGCCTACTCCAGATCTTGAGAGCGCTTTGCAGACCCTAGAAACTCGAATTCACGACAATCGTGCTGAGCTGCTGGGTGAACTCTGGCTCAATGCACACAAACCCACATCTGCATCGGAGCTATGCCTGCACAAGCGCAAGGTAAAGGAAGTCTCTGACTGGATCGAAGCGAACGTCCGGAAACTGTGTGGCCGTGTAGGATCTGACACAGTCCTGACTCAGCCAGATCCACGGAATGCCCAGAAACTCCTCTTCCTGTCTGGTCCACCTGGATGTGGCAAGAGCATCCTAACCGAAGTGCTATGCGAAAATGAACTTAGGTTGCCGATTCTTACGTGGAACGAAGCATACGAACTTGAGTACACTCGGGAGGTCGGTGCCTGGAACTCTGAGGTTCCATTCGAATCACGTTTGTCGAACTTTTTGAACTTTATCACTACAGCATCAAAGTACCCAACACTAGCCCTTACCACGCTATCTAATGATACATTAGCCGCATCTCCATCTCCAACGGATCGTAGTAGTAACTCCAAACTTGCGCCAAATCATGTCATTGTCATTGATGATGTACCTTACGGCCCGGACCAGCTTGACCAACGTCTATTCGTGAGTCAATCACTCCTTCGGGCTCTGGATTCGACTCGACATGTGATACTATTCTTGCTCACGAATGAATACGAAAAGGGGATCGAGCTGGGCCAGCTGTTTACTCAAGAGCTTGTGAATGATCATCGGGTTGCACATATTTCAATGTGGCCCGTTGCTCCAAGTCTTCTAAAGAAGGGTCTACAACGAGTACTCGAACGCGAATTGAAGCGTGTGGGATCGCACGAACGCATGATCAAATTCTATCAAACGCTATTGACCGAGTATACACAGAGGTGGTCTGCCACCCTGGATAGTAGCGAAGGAAAGCATACCTCTGTGAAGCACGTCAAACGCTCCGACTCGTTTAAGAGCAGCGACATGGTGGCTTCGCCGAGCGGGTCGGGAAGCACACGGGCAAGCTGGGTTGAGGAAGTTGCTGAGAAGGCGAGCATAGTGGAGGAGGAGTTATGCTGCGTTCACAACTATGAAGCCGCGCTTCACAGCATGTTGAGAGCGCTACGCGGGTTGTCAGCAACTGGCCAAGCTTCCCCTCATGCCCCAGCTTCTCACCTACGGCTCGCAATGCAACTCGAGGATTGCCGAGGCGATCTTCGTTCGTTGCTTTCGGGGCTTCAGATGTCCATGATTCGACAATGGGCCGTTGAAGCACCCAACGACCTGGCTACTGGTGGAGGATTTGACCAGGAAGCTGCAACGGAGTGCATCAAGGACGAATATTTCTCCATGTTTCACGCGGTCGGCACTGTGCTGCATTGCAAGCTAGGAGGAGGGATCTATGGTTATGTTGCCGAGCTCTGTGGCGTAAACCCCCAGGATCATATGGATCGCCCCGAGATCATGGTTCATATGCGCACTGGGAATACTGATGCAAGCGAGGCTACGTCGGATGTCATTCGGCGCCATAGCATGGATGTGGAAGATGTCTTGCTGCGGTCTGGCATGGATTTTGACAACTTCCTTGGGACCCTCCAGCAAAACTACGTTACCTACTTCCATCTTGGTCAGCGAGTTACACCAACACCGCAATCTCAACAGCATAGTGCACAGGTTCAGGCATCTCAATCGGATCTCGACGCGCTTGCGCTGGCAGCCGATGCCTTTTCGGATGCTGCAGCGCTGTCCGATCTCGCCGAAGAATTGAACATGAGAGCGCATTCCGTGGGTGGGACTCCCTCTATGTTTGGTGTTGCTATTGCGGCGCGCGGTTATACCGCGGCGCGAGCTGTGCAGATGATTCGACATCCTTCAGTTGAGGTGTGCTCGGTTCCGACAAGCCTGGTACCAGCGACGTCTAGATCGAAGAAAGATAGAGGCGAAAAGGATCCTTCACAAGACGAGCCTGACACCGACCCTTTGGTCGTACCAGGATGGCCGACGGTTGCGTCACGCTACCATGCCAAAGGTCTCTATTCCAGCCATGGTTCGATGGCGCGCAAAGTCGCCAAGCTTCAGCAGCTAGTTGCATCTGCGATCCAGACACTGTTTATCGGCCCAAGATCGCCTCTCGGAGTAAGTTCCGTGACGAGTACAGAGCTTCATATGGAAGTACTGCCTTGGCTGGCACGCATGATTCAACAAAAGAAAAGCGGATACGCATTGAACAAAGTGCAAACCCCTACGATACAGCTCACAAGTGCGCACAGAGACCTCCTGCACTATTTGTGTAATACCTATTCCGTGCTGCCCCATTCGTCTTCGCTCTTTGCACAGGCGTTCTTGCAGGACCCTGCATCAGTTCGACAGAAGCAAATGCAGCAGGGTCTGCCGTTCACTTCCGCAATGTCGCGATACAACGATGCGCAGTCAGCCACGCCCAGTTTACTTGCACTCGCAGGTGGGAACGTACAAGGAGTCGCTCGCCTGCTTGAGGAACTGATCGAGAATCACGAGCGAGAGTGGTCAAAACTCGCTGTGGCGAACCAGCAAAGCGAAGTCGCAACTTCGTTGCAATACCAGAACCGTGACTTCGGTCGAGAGACGATGATGCGCAATCAGGCATCTCGAGGCGCTACATCAAAGGTCCAAGAGCAATCCATCGATGAAGATGACATTGACGAAATTGAAGATTGAGAGCATTCCATATGTAAATTCAGAATACTTTTCGGTCTGTATGAGTACGCGTGTGCAACACCGTAGCGTAAAGCTCTCAACTTGTGACACAAATGGTATGAGTCGTGGGCGAGAGCCAAATTAACAACCCCAGACGCTAGCTTGGTCGGGGTTAAGTTCTTGTATATAGTAGATGCAATGGAATACAGCATTGATATCAGGTGTGTTGCGTTGGGTGCACGGTTCTGTCCAGACTCAGCAGCAACAGGCTAGTGCGCACGAGTGGGAGCATACCGAACCGGCCTGAACAGTAATACAGTTGGTCACTACCTATCAAACAAGCTGCAAAAGAATGAGCTGAGGGCGGTGGGGAACTGAAATGAAGGTCGTCGAAGTGAGCGAGTCGACCCACTCGGTCAGCCAGATCATGGGAGCATGCTGGAAAGCTTCAGAGATGGCCTGGGTTAATGATGGAAAAGGTGCGTTGCTGGTTTCTCAATGAAGCTCAGGATTGGGAATGAGAGAGACATGACGGGAAAGAAATGTAGGGAGGGGGAGGGTGTAGAATGATAGGGTGACTGAAGCACTGGAGCATGGAAGGGCAGGAGACGCACAATGGCCCTGCGATGTCATTAGCAGTTAACTGAATGGTAGGGAATTGCCGATGCTGTTGCTTTCGTCGTTATCAAGTTACCTGAAGTTACTTGGCTTCGGCGGTGGTTGTGGTGGTTGTGATAGCGGGGACTGCTTCAGACGTGTTAGTCTTGGGGAGTTGGGCACCTGACTCGATCAAGGCTGCCTTTTGAATCATTACACTCCATTGCTTGAGATCCTCAAGCGATTCAGGATCCACACTGCGCAGGTTGAGTGTTCGCTCAGGACTCGTCACGGAGAGGATGGGTGGCTTTCCAGGTCCTTGTGAGACGAAGACGCAGTTCGCGAGATAGAGACTCATTTGGCCCAGGGGCACGACGGACTAGAGTGTGGGTGCATAGCCATGCGTGGGGGTGTGATAGTTTGACAAAGTAAGTGCAACGGCAAGAAGTGAGGCCCACGTCGCCTCCTCGACACATGATTGCCAGTCATTCTCAAGGGGCGGGACGCCCTGAGGAGAACGGCTTGCGGGTGGAGCTCTGGACTCCCATGGCCTGAGTAAAGTCGCACCATCTCGTGCTCTTCGATGCCAATCAATACAGTCGCTCAGCTTCGGCGTGCAACGTACATCCGGGCTCTCATAGTAAAACAGCGCTCCTGACCTCAGGGTGAAGAAGCGCTTCTTCCATGATTTGACCTTCTGGCCTTCCTTCACGAGCCAGCCTCGGAAGGTTATCTCTTCGGTCGACATTGGAGTGTCTAAAGCGGGGGTTACACGGCACGTGCCACACACGAGGTGTGCAAACGACGTCATAAGTGAGATGAGCTCAATATAGCCGAGTACGTTGGGGTGCGTTTTCACGCCATCTGGAGGAGGCGACAGGTATCCAGCGGGAGAACTAGCCGAATAGGGGCTGACGTGATGTAATGGCCTCATCTGCTATGCAGGTATTCCCCGGCAAAGCCCATTTTCCGGTGTATATTCAATTCGGATACTTGGCAGAACTCAACAGTTCACAGTTACGGTGGACAAGTGCCATCATCTGTATTCAGTCAGCATTTCGTCTGGGATGAGGAGTCAGATCAACCCTCCGCACGCCGTCCTCGAGCACCCGCTCTAAGTACTGCAAACAGTGTGACATTCAGCAGAATTCCTGAATTCAGGAGATCTCCAGGGCGTACTCGCTGTGGATGCCTTTGGTGAGTCCAGCCACGCTGTACAACAGCTCGAAACACCCTCATACTGCTATGTGCAGGATGATAGGGACAGCGGCCACTCACTGTGTCTAGTTCAGTCCTGGAACAGTGCCTCTCCCCGTCGATTCAAAATCTTCTCGAGGAGGATCAAACGCGGTAGAGCCGTCCGGGGGTTAGAAAAATCGCCCGAAATTCGCGGAAACGCATAGATGCGCGTGCAGCGGGCTGTTACCCCAGATTTATTCGCCGTGGTGCGCGTCGTTGTACATTCGTGAGAAAGCATCCGGGCAGGTTTAACTCGTCGGAGAACTGCCTTTGAAAAGCGAGTATGCGTGAGGGGGGTGTCAGATCCAGATGCATCATTGGGTAGGTCTTTAGCTCGCGTATGCTTTTCAAGAAGTGCGACTGCGTCACGCGGTGCACCGCGCGCAAAAGAGCGCGCCAAGTGCCCCCCACCACAAATCGAAAACCCACATGTTCCAGAACAGTCTGGAAGGATCGGGTTGGGTCTGGTTTGGCCGGATGCGGCTAAAGCCCGACCGGGGTCGCCGGGCCAAAAGGGCAATTAAGGTCGAAAAATAGGGCAAATTTGAGACGTAATATCTCATACTAGGTGTGAGATTGTCTTGAATATATATAAAAATCTAACGTAGTTTGGCAGTAAAATTTGAATTTATTAAGTCAATTATCTGTCACGCTACGGGATTTTTATTAAATTAACAATTTATCCAGCGTCAATTTGAACTGAAGTGATTACATCTTCAGATCTTGTTTTGAACCGTTTGGGATAGGTCTTGCGTATTTATCCTGTTGTCATATTGTGATCACTGCTACTGTGCATCCATTTCACCATGCGACGTTCTAACCGTAGACGCCAAACCACCCCAATTGTTCCCACGCAGCATTTGTCTTTTTTACATGCTGAGCCTATGCCGCTGACCGACGCGAATGTTGCCGAGCCGCGAGCTGCGCTGTCGATCGTCGAGCAGGATGTGAATCCGCTTGAGACCAGCGCTCAATCCCCCCGGGTCTCAGACCATGCGCCCGAGTCCTGGGCGGAGTCCGAAACCCAAAACCGCCCCGACACACGACTGACACAGGCTGAGAGCAATGGCTCTGGCCCTGCCGTGGCCACGCGTGTCCATGCCGTGGACGCCGTGAGCACTGCGAACCATGCCGGGACAGGTTCCAGCCCTGGCGAGGCCTCCTCCGTGACTGCTGAAACGGATGCGCCCTCACCCACAGCCGCCGGAGCAACGGCTACGTCACCCACGACGACGACGACGACGACGAACACGGCTGTGACAAGTGGTGCTGCGACCAGTGCTACGAGTGTCACGAATGAGCTCACCCAAATTGCAGCTCTGAACTACAAGATGACGTCTTCGTCATCCTTGTCGTCTGGCAGTGCCAACGCAGAGAACCCGAGTTCTGCCTCGCTGCAGCAGTTCGGTGTTGATATCTTCGTCCGAATTGCTAGATATCTGGATCCGGTCACCCGATGCACTTTCGAGGCCACCTGCGCCAAGGCCCGGGAGGCCGTGGTGTCTGTAGCTCTTGAGGAATTGCCCTCCTCGCTTCGTCGGAACTACCTAGAGGCGCTTTGTGCTGCTCAGGTCTGTGCCAACTCACCCAGCTTCATGCTCTCTGGACCCATTGCAGGTGTGCAACCGACTGTGCAGTCGATTCGCCATCGCATCAAACAGTGGTGGACCCTGCGCTACCTGACCATGTATCCTCGTTTCCGTGAGGTTCGGCTCTCAACGGCGATCCGACTGAGTGAGGGTGTACTCGCCGCGGCCGATGGCATCATCCCCACAGCTGTCGGCGGTACTGAGGGCAAGGGCTTCGTGCCTGCTGGCGCACGAGTTATCCGTACGCTGTGCGGTATTTGCCAGAGCTACTCGGACATCACCTCGAGACCCAAAGAGGCCCCCCACGTCATTGTCTGTGCAGATTGCGCCAAAGCACATCTGTACCGACAGGACGCACTTATGCACATTTGGAAGTTCTCACCAGCGCAGGTGTCGGTGATGTTGCATGGTTCCAGTGGTATTGACATTACACCTGTCCCCTCGAACCCTGCTCCTGCTGTTCTGACAGCCACCGCAGCCGCTGCCGCAGCCGCTGCTGCCGCTACTGCCGCTACTGCCGCTGCTGCCGCTACTGCCGCTACTGCCGCTACTGCCGCTACTGCCGCTACCGTCACCACTTCGTCAGGTGAACAAACCACGGCGGCGGAGTCCTCTCTCTCACCTCTCTCTGGGTCCTCTCCTGCGAGCCATGTCGCGTACATTGCGCCCATCCCAAGACTGGAGGAGGTAATCTATGCCGATCAAACCACGCTGGAGCTCGCGGCATCCAAGTCCTTTTCGGGTCTGGGACTCAAGCGTGGTCGTACACGTGCCGCATCGGTCGAAGACGAGGACGGTGGCTATGCATCTGGTGAAGAGTACCGGCAGTGCGATGCAGTCGCACGCTGGCGCAATATCACACAGCTCAACAATATTCCACGTCCTGTCGGTGCCTCACCCGTCTTCGCATCATGGGATCTCATTCCTCAGCGCCTAGCACTGCCGTTGGTCGTCTCACGAGGTGTGCATAACCTCACCGTGCTTGCGCCAACGACCACTGGTCAGCCACTCGGTCTAGGCTCGGAGAAGCTTGAGTCGTTCAAGCTTCCCGATCCCACCTCTGGCACAGCAAACGGCCTCTCGCTGAACTCGATTCCTCCTACTGATGTCGCGCAGTTCAACCGCATTAACAAGAAGCTCACACCTACCGCCGGAACAAGAAGTGTCCTCGGTGGTGGTCGACGCCGTAAACTGTTCGGTGCTGCCCGGGCGAGCGTCCTCGCCGCAGAAGCCAAAGCTGCCGCACGCGCAGAAGCCGAGGCAAGGGAGCGACTTTTGAGACAGCAAGAAGAGGCTGCTCGTCTTGAGCACGAGAGTGGAGCTCAGCTTGGAGATCTAGCCTCCAAGGCTCTCCAGGCGCAACAAGAACGAGCTCTAGCGCTAACCAATGCGCTGGTGCAAACCTCGAACTATCACAGATATCGCTCCGTCCAACGTACACTCGACTCGTTTGTCGGTCTTCCATTAGTGATTTATTTGCGCTACGTTAAGTGTCCTTGTGGACGTCCCGATATCTGCCCAGAGGCCAACGCGCATTGGGAAGAGAACCACAACATGTGGCCCGTAAGAGCGTGCTATCGTAAGATCGAGCGGCACTTCTTACGTGACCACGGTTTTGAACATCTTCTCTTGCCCATTAACTCGGATCTCGCTTCGCCTGAGTGCCAGGCTCAGATCTCCTCGCAGCCACTTTCGCGCGCATCATCACCTGGAACCTCAATGTTCGACATCTCGTCGCATTCTACCTCAGGAGTGACGCCTGAGCAGTCGTCGTCCTGGATCCCAGCTGATGTTCACGAGCCTTTCGTTTCAGTCAGTTCTGCAGACACCACGATCGCTCGACTCCTTTCGAAGGCGGTCCGCGATGCAGTGGCGAAGCTCCGTGCCGAAATGAAGGAGGTGAGCTCCGTCGTCGCAGCTCCCCCTCCACCTCAGGCTCTCCAAGTTACATCTGCCGTGCCTTTTAGTCCCACATCGCCATCTAGTCGGGCTGCTGCATCTACCGCACTCAAACCCGCCACGTCGACGTCTGCGCCGGTGACATCCCCAACATCGCGCCATATCATGACAGACAAGGCTGCTGTTGCGAACGTCTCCGCATCACACCAAGATCATGAAGCGATGACTCCCAAGACACCGACATCGCCTGCAACACCACATCCTGATGCCACGCCGTCGGTGAAGCGAGTGAGATTAACACCCAATGCTGCTGATTACTCTCAGCCGCAGTCCATGGCCGAACCCTTGCCAAATCTAGCTGAAGTTGAGTCGAGCTTATCCGAGGATGATGCAGACAGTACTGCTTCATATTTACACCCGTTTACTACTGTCGAATCAACCAAGGACGGAGACATGGCGGCTGCGGAAAAGGATCGTTCGAATTCCAACGTCGTCATTAGCTCAACAGCCAGTACTCCAGCCAAGCTCTTCGATTATCGACGTGTGAGCCCCACTGCGGCGGAGATGAACAAGCAGTTCTATCCTACTATCCCAAGCCGCAGCGTGGCCGAAGGCCTGATGCAGAATGGTTCTGTGGCTGGTCCTACCTCGCCACCGTTCCAGCCTTACAATAACCACTCTGCATATGCTAAGAGTGCCTTCGACGCATACCATGCATCGAAGGATAAGGCGGAACCCGATCTGTATGCGCCTGGGAGCTATGGGGGTGCTCAACAAGCGATTCCGCTGTCTTCTCCCAAGTTCCCAGGCATGGCGTACACCATGTCTCAACACGAGCCATTGCTTCCGCACTCAGGCAGCATTCCTTCGCTGCCGAACGGCTGCTCAACTAACAACACTTGCGCATTGAACCAAGTCTCCGGATCAATGCTGCCCGATACCATGTATGCTTCAACCGCTGGTGCTACAGGTCCGCGCTTGGATCCACCCTTTATCAGCCGTGGAAGTAGCAACATCCTTTCCACTTCCATCCTTGAGGATCGTCCCAACGATTCCCTGATGGCTGAGTTGGGTTTGAATCCACTTCGTCGAGCTGACTCATTCCAGTGGCTTTCTACCCACCCTGCAGTTTCTGATTCATCAGCTTGTATGTTCCCCATTCTTGGCCGCCGCCAATAATATTTATTCATCATCAAAGAAATGGTGCTATTTATTACTCGGGGCTTAACCCTTTGCACATATGAATCCCTCAAGAAGAATGTTGTTCAAGCTACTTGACTCTATTTATTCTGTATCCACGCTCTTAAGATCAATTCATGCATTCAATTCACCAATTATCCAGTCGTTCAGGCAATCAACAAATCCCTCAGCCTCGGTTAATATCTCCCCATTCTTTCATCCCCATGGCCAACGTTAACCGACACTTGTACTTCACATCTCGTTATCGAGAAGGCACGTTGATCCCCATACCAAAAGCTCGAAGTGCGTCGAGTTCTTGCTATGCGGATGCCAGTGCGCCAACACATTTCTGCTAGTATTACACGCACAAAATCAAGATCACAAACTGTCTAATCTTTGCTCGGGGAATTGACAAGAGACACGCACCCAACAGAAGCTTCTTATTTATTTCTGCACTTCATCAGTGAACAGATGATTTGCAGCTTATTTATTTGCTTCTGGTGGTCACTTGTCGATGACCTTATTCGTATTAACTTTGGGGGCGTCGAGCGTCGTTCTTTCACCGTTGCCAGATCGAGTGTGAACTCGAAAGCAGAGGAGAGAAGACCATGACATCCCTTCATGGGCGAATAGCCGATATTTGATGATAAGTGATTTTCGGATCATTTATTATGTGTATATATACTCAGGATTTCCGTACATAAAAACAAAAAACGGAGTGCCCTCCAAAACCGTGACATGTCCAGCGATTGACTTGGCATTGATCATACTTCTGGGACCGAGCCTCTGAACACTGTAAACATTTCTGTATTTGTCGTCTTGCCTTGTGTACATTCTGGTGGGATTGCTACTTATTGTTTGGTCGCATCGGAGGCCATTGTTGGATTCGTTGCGTCACTGTTTCCAGTATTCGGCGGGTTGATGGGGAAGCTACCAAACGTGCGGTTCCAATCTTCAAGCATCTTGAGGTCCTTCTGATCGACGCTCGCACGAACTAGCAAAAGGGCAGCATCAAAGTCCTTCGGTTCAATCGGTCGAACATCTTCTACGCTTGCACTTGTGATGTCTTTCAATTCACGCAGCGGACCGAACGCTGCTTCTTTGCAAAGCGCATGAAGATCTGCTCCCGAGTAACCATCTGTTTGTTCGACGAGTCGGTCAATGTCTTTGTCACGCATTGCGTGGGCTTCCCTCGATAATAGGTGTGTGACTAGCTGCCGTCGTGCAGGTGCATCTGGCAAAGGGATATATAAACGCTTGACAAGGCGACGTCGTGCGGCCTCATCAAGTTCATGTGGTCGGTTGGTTGCTCCGATGACCAAGATTCTAGGCTCTGAACTGGGCGCGGATGGGTCATCGCGCTTACCAGCTGAGCTCGCGACACCATCGAGTTGAACAAGGAACTCTGTCTTGATGCGCCTGCTTGCTTCGAATTCCGCATCTTGTCGTTGAGAGAGAAGTGAATCGATCTCATCGATGAAGATTACCGAGGGCTCCAAATGAGCTGCTACGGCGAATAGCGTTCGTACCAGCTTCTCACCCTGACCATGCCATTTCGATGTCAAGGAGGATGCCGAAATCGAAAAGAAGCGCGCGTTGGATTCTGTAGCAATGGCCTTACCAATCAGTGTTTTGCCCGTACCGGGAGGACCGAATAATAGAAGGCCCTTCGGGGGTCCTCTGAGCCCCCTGAAGAATTGAGGGCGCAAAAGCGGCCACACAACGATTTCATACACATTCTTTTTGGCGAACTCCAAACCTGCAATGTCGTCCCACCTAACTCCTGGGCTACCGTCCAGAACTTCGTGCAGGATGGATTCAATGAGTTGAGGATCGCAGGCTGCCAGACGTCCCGGTAGCTTGCCTTCCTCATCGCGCAGAGAGTCAACAAGCGAAGGTGGACCGGAAGCCTCACCTGAGCTCGACTTGCTTTGTTTTGACGACGAACCTGCGGAGGAGGATCCCTTGGTGTTGTTAGTCGCATTGGCGCCGAGCGCGGTTCGAACAAAGCTTGGCGCGTTGGACAGGCTCTGCTGGAATTGGTCGTTCTCTGTAATGGACTGAGAAGACACTTGGCCTTGAGAATGTGAATTAGCATAGGGTGGAATAAAGCCGTTCGAAGTGCGCTGCTTTCGAGGTCCTAATGTAGCGTATGCTGCTGCTGCGCTGCCTGAGCCGTCCTGTCCTTGCCTTCGAGTTGTCGCATCCAGGGCCAGTCTCTCTCGACCTGTCATGAAACCAGCGCCAGCATTTCCGGCACCGAGATCCGCGTCGTTGTTATTGGCATTGCCAACTCCACCAACATCAGCATCTCTGGCAACTCGTTTGGCGAGCCCGCTGACGCGCCTTCTTACTCCTGTGGTCTCATTCTCGCTGTCATACTCGCTGGCGCCACCGCTGGTCTCGCTACGCCCCCTTGTGAGAGGTAGCTGAACAGGTCCCACATCTGAGGCAAGTGACTTGCCCTGCCTGTTCGCCCCTGAGGTCGACGAAGCGATCCAATTGAGCAATCTCTGAGAGTGGACACGGTGGGTGTTCCTCATCAAGGTGTCGAAGTGGGAGGGTTTCAGCGAACTCAGAGGGTATGGGCGGGTTGATACCGGCATGAGCTCACGTCTGACGAACGCAGCGAGCTCGTGCGGTGGGATGGTGTACGCAGATTCGGCTGTTTACAGGGGATTGGAAAGTAATCTGTGAGTGAGATCATGGTTTTCCACTTGAAAGGCACAGAGGGCGAGACTAAGCAGAGATAAAACTCAAGGACATCAACGTACCTGGTGGTGTCGACATGTTGAGTCAATTTATTCAACCAGTTACTGACTCAAGCCGCCCATCTCACGTATGCACTATTGTGCTCGTTTTTCCCGGCAACGGTTAAACTCGTGGTTTTGCCCTGTTTTCGAGGCATATCCAGCGAGTCCAGGTCGCAGCCCGTGGGCATAGGTCAGCCATAAGGTAGCACATGACATGCGCTAGTTCGGCGGGGACTCCCGTTGCATACCCCTGGAAAAACCCGCAAAAAGGCCATTATTGAAATCGACGGAAGCGATATATTCCCCTAGTGATATATCGGGTGTGACGTCAGTGGTGGCGCTGAAAGCATGTCAAGCAAGTCTAAGACCGTTGTTCAAGCCGGAAAGTCCGTTTCCGCACTGTCGAGCAAGCCCACGAAGCCCGCAAATGAGCAAGTGCGCAAATCCGAAACCAACCTTCGCACGGGTACTTCGTTCGCGGGTGCGGGCGGTGTACGAGGCGACGAGAGAAAACCAGTTGCGGTGGCCGATGGCAAGAACAAGAAATCCACCCTCGCTTCCCAGGTCACACAACCACCTGCCTCGGCCCTGAGGGGAGACAAAATGACCGACGGCAAGAAGTCTAATGGTGTTGCCGGAGCGAGTGCGGGCGCGAGCCGCGGCTCTGCCTCCAAGTTCTATACCGCTGATACGATGCCTGAGCCTGCATCGAGCAAGTTGAGCAAGGTCACACAGTCGAACCAGGCCCAGAAGACCAGCAAAGAGCAGCCTAAGGCTAAGGCTGTTGCCGCAGCCGCTTCCTATGCCGCCTCCGCGAGCAAGTCGAAGCACGCAATGGCCGTCATGTCAACGTCCGACTCAGCATCTAAGAAGAAGAAGCAACCCGTGCAAGTTATCGAGTCCGAGACCGAGGAGTCTGAGGACGACTACATGCTCGCAGGGGATGACGAGGAAGACTACGGCTTCTATGGCGAAGAGGACGAGGATGGCATGATGTACGGTGATGAGGACGATGAAGAGGATGGCTTGCTCTATGCCGAGGAGGACGAGGACGGCCTGCTCTATGCTGAGGAGGACGAGGACGGTATGATGTACGGAGAGGCCGCAGAAGAGGACGAGGACGCGGATGAGGATACTCTCAAGTTCCAATCCCTGATGACCGACTATGAGCTTGGTCTGATTTCAGAGGAGCAGTTGGTCAAGGGCCTTGACGAGCTCGGTATCGACCCGAGTAAGATGGCTCTGCTGTTTGGTCGAGGCGATGAGGATGAAGATGAAGACGACATGGGGGGCTTTGAGGAGGACGAGGATGGCTTTGCTGGAGAGGAGGATGATCAGTATCTTGAATATGATGATGACGATGAAGAAGAGGAAGAAGAAGAGCACAAGTCCGTTCAACTCGGCTCTAAGCGACGTCTCGAAACCAGCAAACCAAAGCAGGGCACCACTCAAGCCAAGGACAGCAAGGCCGTCGGATCAAAACAAGCCACCTCAATGAAGAGCAGTGCAGACGACGACCTTGACGACCTCGACGATGATGAGGTTTACGACTTCAAGATCCGAACTGAAGCAGAAGAGGCGGAAAAGGAAGCTCAGCGATTACAGGAAGAGTTGCGTGAGAAGCAAATTGAGGAGTACCTGGCTCGAAAGCGTGAAGAGCTCAAGCGCATCATCGCTGAACGCCAGAAGGAAGCCCACTACCGACGTCTCCGACGCCGCGCACTAAAGAAGGAAGCTTACAACATGAAATATTCCATTAAGACCACATACCAGCCCTACCGATGGAACAAGTAAGCTTCTTCTCGAAGGCTTAAGTTGTAATTTCGTTTTAGCTTGTCCATTAGTATTCATCGCATCATTCGCTTTTAGTCCAATGTACCTCATAGAATGATCTTGTCAACGTTGAAGATTCACAACCTTTTGTATTAGCGCTTGAACACGTAGTATAACTGTACATGCAGCTCACTAACTAAACTAAAGTGAGACGTGCTACTACTATACTCGATACTCCAGAAACTTAGGCAATATCCTGCGTTCTCTTACGTACACTAAAATATACACGTCCTGACTTGCAAGTGCCGAAGTGTGCAGAAAGATTGGTTTGCGTGATGCGTCATCTACTTGGTACCAAATGTTGTCAAACTGGCTTTGAATCGCCGAAATGTAGTGTCCACTTGCGGTTGTGGGGCCGATATGACTGATAAATGCTCGCAAGGCATAGTCAGTTTCTGCGAGTCGCTGATGGACTGCAGAGATCGCGGCCCTCGAGTCCTGGATAAAGTTTGACACTATTGCTGAGCTCTCGTTGGCTAGATAAGGAACTCTGGATAATGAGTCATTGAACCTGGCGTCAGGGGTAAAGTCTGGAATGAAAGGATGAGATAGTGTCGATGTTCGAAGCGGGAAGATACAAGGAGCGGCACACTTGGTTACACCTGTACTACTTAAGCCAAGTAGCTGTAAGACACGCGACGTGAAGCCGCGACCATCTGCAGCATCCTCGCTTGCATCTGATTCCTCATTTTGTGAGATGACACCGGCAAGAGCACGTGCCGAGGTTCGATCTATGCGGATGAGACACACCTCTGGAGGCCGGGAGATTCCATTCAAGAGTGGGAATTTGAGTGAAGTCGGCACAGTTCTCGTGACGCGCTGCCGCTGTATAGTCTGGAATTCTGGCGGAATGCGAAGACCCGCAGCTTGACAGATCGCATCGAGCAGCGGTCGACTGCTACTTTCAAAGTTGGGTTCCCGGATCTGGGCAGGTCGCACAGGCGAAGATGCAATAGACCATCGAGATCGCAACGAAGCCGTTACAAGCGAAAGCGCCGTGGCACATTCCTCTGGTGACATTTTACGGAGCGCGATCGGGCCACACTGAGATGATTCTGCTGACGTGCTGTGGAATAAGTCTCGAAGAGGCGTTCGCAGGGTTACAAATATTTCTGCCACAACTATTTCAGCTTGCTTAATGATATCTACATCCTGCTGTTTGCGGATGAGGTCAATTAGGTGCTCGAGGCTGCTGGAAATATCAAGATCTAACGCACCTTCGTCTGAATCATCGATGGCCATGCTTGGAAGAACGTTCGTCCGTGATGTTGTTTCTGGAACTTGGGCCCGAACAAAGAATGCACCAAGCGACTCGCCAAGAGTTACATATGTTTCGCTCGATAATAGCGGTTGCTTCTTACTAGACGCTGCGCGCTCGTCTGTCGTTGGTACCTCACGCGAGTTCTCACCGGAACCCTGCGTGGTGGTGACCTCGAGGCTAGTGACACTAGAGGCACTTAGAGATGTAGCTACTGCCTCAGTAGCATGCTTCTCCGTACTTGTGGGTGTGTCAGTCGAATCTGAGCTTGGCGATCCGAAGCCGAACCATGATGCCCATGAGGGATACGCGGGTTTAGGCGACTCGGATGGAGTTTCGTTGCACTCGGAGACCTGAGCTGGCTCGGAAGGCATACTTTCCGCCTGTGATAGGCTTCCTTCTTCCTTTCCGTTTTCCGAGGTTTCTTCGCTTGCTACTTTCTCTTCCGATTGGTCCACTACTTGCGAAGGATCAGGTGACTCGGCCGAATTCATAGGCTTTTCTGTTGGCACTGTCGATGGGACGTCTGTTGCTGATACGGCCTCCTTTCCGTCTACTGGTGAAGTACTAGACTCAGAAAGTGGCGCAGCTACCTCTGTCGCAGATTCAACCGGGTTCTCGCTGTGAGTACTTGGACGAGGTGGTCTAGGCACAAGCAGTCGAATAAATGGAGCGAATGGGGCCAAAACCAGTCGAATATCAAATGGCAATACTTCCTCCATGAATTCATCGGGGTCACACATAACCTTGTAATCTGTCGGTGTCAAGTACACGGGTTCGGTCATTGGGGTGGTCTCGTCGGATTCCTCCTGATTCTCCTGATTCTGAGACTCAGAGCTGCTCAGGACCCCATTCGTAGCACCCGCAGGCGATCCTTCCACCGTATCTTCGCCGTCATTACTCGAATTCTCTGTCGGAGTGGCCTCCGCATCAGCATTTGCCTGCGCTTCTTGGGATTGGACACCGCCCTCTAATTTTGGCGCTGCTTGCGGAAGCTCAGGCGACTTCGGTGTTGTTGGGGTTGGGGGAGCAGCGGTGGCTGAGAATACTCCCGCTGCTGTTGCTGCGGCACGTTTTCTCGCCAATACAGGTCGAATGGGGGCATTCACAAACTGGAACGTCTCGCACGTAACTTGTAGAGTCGGCAACGTGCGTGAAAGTAAGTCTTGTAGCGAAGCCGAGAGAATAGAATCAGACTCGCTCTGAGCGTCTTCTGTTTGAGGGCTTGATGCGCCACCGGATTTGCTGGCTAAATAAGCAGCAACATCATACAGGGACTGGACAACCGACGAAAGCGAGTGTTGGCGACTATCAATCAACGAAAGAGAGTACCGAATGCCAAAGTAACGTTTTGTGAAGATGCTCTCACCCCGTCGCTCGAGATGTTCCTTCCAGCAGTCCTTGGTTAGTTGGGCAATCAGGGCCTGCATTCCGGGCAGGTCTTTTAGAGTCAATTTCATTGGCACGCTAAAATCTTGTGCTTGATGCTTAATCATGTAGATGATGAGGTCGGGAAGACAGTCGATTAAGGGGACGCTGGACTTCATGGTGACATTCGCGATGAGAGCACGGGGTGTGAGTGATGGAGGGAGCCGAGGAATCTCCACCGCGTTGGGCTGAGAAGAGTCTCTGAGCTTGTAAGATTTGATTGCGCGGTTCATCAGCTGATGCAAAAGTAGGTTATAGTGCATTGCCGATATGAGTGATGCGAAGTACTCTAGAGCATCATGCTGCCCATTCGCGCTGGAGATAGGCTTTCGCATGTTAAGGCGCTGCATATTCTCTGGGTCACTTGAGAACTCGGAGAGCAGCGGTACACTGTCCGAAAGGGACTTGAAAACACGGATGTCCAAAACTGGTTTTGGAGAAGGCTCTTCGAAGTCTTCAGGGTTGATTACAGCCTCTTCAGTTGAGCCGTTATCATTGGTGCCTGTCTCATTGTGTGCGTAGTTGTGAGGGTGCGGGTGCGGATGCCATTGCCCCTGGACCAGCATGCGAGAGACTAGATTGGCAAGGGCCCGAAGTAGTTGTGGTCGTGGTGGAAGCAGCATAATCTTGGCGGCCATTTCAGCGCCAAATGCATTGGTCAACGCTTCTCGGAGTATACTAGTCGATGTTGAGGCCAGTTCGTCACCGTCGAGGTCTGTGTCGGCTGGCTCATCCACTGCGTCTTCGCTTGTGAGCGAGTTGAGGAATATCTGCTCGGCCTTTGCGGCGGCCTCGTTAGCTGCGTTGCAGTCACGTCGTAGGCGTTCAACTTCAGTCTCATTAGCTGGGCATGGTGAAGATACCACTTGAGGTACATCTACGGGCTCGTCCAGCGCATCAGGCTCATTCTCATCGATTGCCTTGCGAAGCGGTCGGTCAATTATGGGAGCAGAAGGAATGATTTCCTCTTCAAGTGAAGGGATGACAACGACCTCCCGGTACGCTGTAATAACCTCTGTTTCCGTGACGACTTCTTCTTCAATGTTCGTCTTTTCTTCATGGGTCGTTGCGGCTTCGGTAGCGGGGCTCTCCGACTTGGGCGTCGTAGTCTCATTCTTCTCATATTCTTTGTCACCAGCTTCCTCAGGCCTTGCAGTGGTATCCTTTGCAGTTTCTCCGTCAGTACTCAACGGGTCATCTGCGACTGGTTCCGATGCCGTCTCAGGCGCATCACTCAATGTCTGGACTTCGCCAGCCGGTTCCCGCTCTGCTTCCGTTGCTGGTGCTGACGAGACAGCATTTGAATCAGTCTGCGGGGGCAAATCTCGTGACCTTGTAAATAAAGGAGCTGGCCGCGTGCCATATATCTCATCCTCCTCATCAAGCAGCTGGTTCAGAAATTCCACAGCTGGACTCGGTTTCGCGTTCTCGGACTCCACTGGACGAATAACCTCTTCGCTAGGGATAATGGCTATGTGTTTAAGTTCACCACGTTGTGCTCTCGCTGCCTCTTCTGCCCTCTTCGCAGTTTCAAGTCGTTCCTGCCTCTCGCGTTCGCGAATCAGCTCTTCCTCACGGGCTCGTGCCTCGAGTTCAAGTTGCTCGTTCAGCTTGGCATGCAGCGCTTTTGCCTCGCTTTTCTTCCCGATCATCTGGCTATACAGCCTGAGTCTCCGCGCTAAGAAAGCCTGTCGGCGTTTGCTGTAGGTTTCATACTCCAGCAAGCTGCTGAGCACCGTCTGGGCCGGACTCGATGACGCGAAGAGCATCTGCAGAGCGGCAGCCACGAAACAAGTATCTCCAAGGTTTTCAATTCCAACACAGCGCGGAGTGTGAGTGGCAAGGAAGTGGTCGACACTACTCGGCCTCGGTGTCTTGCCATGTTTCTTGTCTAGCAGTCCTTCATTCGTCTCCGCTTCATGTACCTTGGCTTCCTCCTGTTGGCTCACCTGATCCGTTCCGGCTGAGGTTTCGTTAGCAGCTGCCACTGAGGCTTCGGCGGTCTGGTCAGGCGCGTCTGACGGTGGGTCGAATGCAGTGCTCTGGGACGTTTCGACGACGACACCGTACAGCCCTGACGTGGCATGGGGCTGGGCGAACCCAGTTACCTCGTGAGGGTCGGCGAGGATGGATTCGCCCTGAATATCTTCCTGTGCGTCCTTGGAGTAGGTCAGTCCCATTTTCTATTTGATAGAGCACCGAGCTGCGCGTGTGTTTCTGTGATCGCCTCTCACTGCGCACTACTCCAGTATGCAAAATAGTCCCCCAAAAGTTACTTATTCAATGACGAAATCGGACCTTCTCTGGCCTCAAGCGGGTGGATGGGGTTATCGGTCCACTGGCGAATATACTGCTTAGCACATGCACACACTCATTAGAGTCATTTAGTGGACTAGTCTACTGTCTGGGGCTTTATGGCTTAATGCATATGCTGTTTCTCAGGGGACTTTGCGCCGCTGGCATGCTCCTGAATGGACTGGATTGGGGCAGGCGAGAGGGACATTCTTCATGAGAGAATGGCGGTATTAGAATCTCATATTGCAGAACTGCTCCAACATACAAAGGGTCGAGTTGAGGTAGCCCTCGAGATGCCTCCAGTTGGCCTTCTGGAGGCGCTCGATCTTCTGTGCGAGTTCGCTGAGCTCTTCATGCGCACCGATGGCCTCCATGTGAATCTTAAGGAAGAGGTGGGTCACAGCTTGAACAAACTCGTAGTAGCGTCGACGCGCCGTGGCAAGCATGAGATAGCACATGACAGCCCAGAGCTTAGGAATCTCGTATCTCTCGCCCGGACCGACAGCAAGTGATCGCAGCTCAGCGTCGAGATTCGCGGGTGACAGACTCATCAGGAACTTGGTGACGTTGTCAACTGCGACGTCTTCCTCGGTTTCCTTGGACATCTTCTTGCCACTGCTGTCATCGTCTTCGTCCTCCTCATCATCTTCTTCCTCCTCCTCCTCCTCCTCCTCCTCCTCCTCCTCCTCCTCCTCCGCGTCACTGTCTCCATCACGATTGCGCTTCCTACCAAGGATTTCATCAATCTCATCATCATCGTCATCATCGTCGCTGTCATTGTCGCTGACGTAGTCATCGCCCAGCATAGCTCGATTAGCTTCGCGCTCCTCTTCGCGCTCAGCAGCGTTCATGCGCTTTTCGTAGCCCTTGCCAATGATTGGTACCATCGTTAGAAGCTTTGTGAAGTAGTCTTCTTGCGAAACCTGACCAACGAGAATTCGAGAGGCACGCTCCTCTTCCATAGCCTTTACAGCGGCCTCATGTGCTTCTCGCGTTTCTCGAGTGTCAAAAGTGGGATTCGTGCCTGCCGAAACGGCGAGGAAGAAAGGTGCCTGAGTCTTGACCTTGGCCTCTTCCTTGGGTTTGTTCCGGGCTCGAATTTGGTCCAGCATGGAGAGTTGCTGCCATTTGGAGGGCGGCAGTCCTGAGAGGGTAATCAAATCACCCCAGCAATCAGATGACATTTGTTCTGGATCAACTGGATTTTGCATGGCAAATGCGACAGGGTCGAACTCATTAGAATCCTCATCCTCGTCGCCACTGCCCTCACCCTCGCCCTCATACTCGAATTCACTGTCGCTCGTGTCATCTCCACCAGTACGCTGGCTCTTTGAGGCACGCTTCGCTCGCTTCTTTGCAAGCTGCTCGAGTTGCTTCTTTTCTTCTTCAACGGCTGCAGCCTCCTCCTCAGGATTTTCTGAGAACACCTGGTTCGACTTGAGATACATCTGGGTAGGTCGCTTGGGCACAGTCAGACCGAGGAAGTCTGTTGAGAAGTATGATCTATTCGACCAAAGGAACACACCCAGCGTTGAGATGTGAACCGTAGCAAGGAAGTCACCTCGTGGCGAGAATGCCAACGAGACAACAGGGCGATCGAAGGTAAACCAGTCCACGAGGCGACCGGATGGCAGGTCGAAGACCCGAACTTCGCCATTGGCTTGTGCAACTACTAACATACGACCATCGGGCGAGAAGCACATGCTCGTCGCACGACGACCAATCGTGAAGCGACGAACTACCTTGAATGTCTCACTGTCCAGGATGTGAACCTTGAGATCATCAGTAGCTGCTGCGAGCAGCCCACTTTCCACGCAGAAAGCAGACTTCGCAATGGGGCACCCAATATTGACCGCCTCCCGCAACGTGTAGTTCGCATAGTCCCAAAATCGCACAGTGCCATCCAAGCTAGTTGTGCATGTGGTGCGGTTGAGGCCATCACTGTGCACTCCTGTGACCGCCAAGGTATGCTCATCGTTCATATCGACACCTGCACCGCGCGCAATCGCCTCCTTGACCTCCTCAACGGACTTTTTGAACAACGCTCGCTGCTGCTGTACAGTCAGGCTGTGGTCTCGACTTCGGCCAAATCTGCCATGGAAGTGACCCGACTGGATATTGAACTTCTCGACACGACCGTCGCTGAAACCTAGGATAGCAAAGTTACCACACGCTGAGATGCAGCAGCTCGTAGCTGTTGCCGCTCGACCGGCGTGAATGTTCATCAATCTGCTATCTTCGAGACACTTGTTCTCAAAATTCCACGCTCGCGCAGCACTGTCTCGTGAATGAATGGTTACGATGGTTGCCCAGTCACGTTCACGAATAGGATTGGTCGCGATGCCCGTGCATGGAGGCAAGCGTAGAGCTTCGAGAGGTCGTCCGGTCTTCTTGGCCATGCTTAGAATGGAGCCCTGCGAGAACTCGGTGGACATTTGCTCACGCACCAGGTTAAACCCTCGCAAAGTGCGATCCGCACCGGCGGAAAGAACCCAGTTCTCGTTGTAGAAGGTCACTTGTGTTGGAGGAAGTGCATGACCTGCACGTTCACGCAGCAGTCGAGCGGTGTCATCACTACGATCGAAGATCCACTCGCGAATTGCGTTGTCATGACCAGCACTGATCAGGATCGGCTCGCCGGGAAGGAATTCGATCTTGCTGATGGCAGCGGAGTGGGCATTGTGCAAAACATTGTGAACACGCTTCTCATTGAGGTCCCAAATGGTGATATGACCAGCAGCATTTGCCGAAGCCAAGAATGCCTTGGGCTTGTCCGCGGTTGAGAGGACAGCTTCGACGGATGCCGTAGTGCTGTCGCTGCGGACTCGGGCTGCATCGTCGCATCGGAATGCCAGGCTTGTGATAGGACCATCCTTGGGGGCAAAGACTGTGATTGCCTTATCTAGCTTCAAGTTGAATACAATAATCTCACCTGTGGATAGACCGATTGCAACGACATCCACGACTTCAGACTTTCCAATCGCGGTAATCGCTCCGAGTCTGAAATTGGCACCCTGCTGGAGGCGTTGCTGCCGCAATCTTTCCTTTTCCTGAACACTAGCGAGGAGTTCCTCAACGGAGGCTTTGTGTGACACGAGCGCCGCGGCGATACCTCGGAACCTGTGAATGAGTTTGCACGAGTTGAAGTTCCACAACTCAAGGACACCATTACTCCAGCCGACCACAATCTTGTTCACATACGCTGCCGGGTGCGCAACGCATGTAATGGTCGCATTCGGGTCGTCGATGGGTCTGGGGAAATCGATTTGTCGAACGGGGTTAAGTGCTTCGAGAGACTCTGCAAGCTCGATAGCCGCACCGGTTCCCGTGGCCTGTAGCTTCTCACCCTTGGCACTGAGTTTACGAGCACTGGCCTGCATGTTCTCTCGTTCGCTCGTCCCGAAAATGCTTCCAAGCTCGGTGAAATCCCACATGAAGAGTTGGTTCGTGTCGGTGATGGCGATGAGGTGCAGACCGATGGTCATGAGATGATTCACCTGTCGGTTGCAAGACACAGCAAGACGGCCAATTTCCTGCGTGCGGCGCCAAATAATGATCTCACGACCGCACGCCGTGAATGTGACTTCACGCATCGACGCCACGGCCGTGATTGTCCGGCTTCGCTGAGGTGCGCAGATGACGGGTCGGAGATTGGAGGTTTTGAACACCTGCCAGGAGCGGCCCGCGGCTACAGTCAGGAAAGTCTCATTCCCGAGTCGGTTTACGGCGAAAGGCGTGCTCCCCGTCACGACGCCTATGCAGCGGTACGGCTCAAACAGCGCGCTGCGATTCATGTTTCACGGCAAAAAGCGTTTGGATCGCAAAAAGAGGGTATCCGCGCCGCGGTTTGGGGAAAATACCAGACTATATCGAGTGCGCGTAGTGATAGAAAACAAATAAGTATATTTCTCAGTTACAGCACACGCCCACCTAGCAAGACGCAATATTGCAACTCGCTCAGAAATTTCCGCTTATTTTAGCCGCATCAGGCTAAAATTTCACACAGTAGTTTCGAGCGCACTGGAGATGTCGGGGACTATCACCGCGCTCAAAAGCCACGTGGTAGATCGGACCGGAGTACACGCAGGCGAAGTTAATACACTATACAAAGCACTTTATGCCTATTTCCGCAGGCCCAGGATCTTGGCTCGCTTCACGTTGCGGTCCTCTTCTAGGTTTTGGACCGATCCACCACCTCGACGTTCGGCCATCTGAGACAGAAGCCGTTGCGCTTCCATGTCCAGCTTGCGGCCCTCAATCTTGGCGCGTTCCGTGTCGCTCGCACGGCTGCGACTGGGAACCTCTGGCGCGTGTTCGCGGAGCTCACGGATGTCCTGACGAGTCAGCCGTGCGCCTGAGTAGTATGAAGGGAAGAGCTCCTCGTATGAGTCGACATCGCTCGCAAGCCTGACTCCGAAACCAACGTTGATTGATCTTTCTGTCCTGCTTCGTACGCGGTCGCCCACAATCGATTCATAGAGTTCACCAGGATCTTGGGAAGACGACTTCTTGGATGACGAGCTCGACGAAGACAACGAGGAAGTGGAAGCGGCACCACTACTCACGACACCTGCAGATGCAGCTGACACCCGAGTATGACTTGCCGTAATCTCCGCAGGAAGAGGCGCCGATACGTCGTACATCGCGTCAATAATCTTGTGTGTATCGTCAGGCTTTGCGGCGGCCGAACTTATGCCGCTACTACTACTACTACTATTACTACTACTACTACTACTACTTCCGATCTCACGTAGGTAACTCGGCACGTAAGATGTATCCGCTGAGTCTCCAAACATATCGAACATGTCATCTGCCGGCGCTTCCGCTCCAACCGTGCTTGTCCCGGCTGGAGCTAGGGTAGACTCCGAGATTGCCTTCTCCTTCTCCCTATCTTTACTCGTCTTTGAGGTCATAGTTGTCGAGTCCTGGTGTTTTCCAGTCCGCTGCTCAGTTCTAGCCTGGGCAGTCTGTCTGGCTTCCCTTGCCTTCCAGCTCTTGATTTGATTGAGCACGTCGAGAGGGAGCGACTTTCCTTGTCCCAACTTCTCCCCAGTGACCTCGTCGATCATTTCCGCACCCGCGTTCACCTGTTCCTCCAGGTCGCGATCCACGTGATGCATCACGAGCGTGGGTGCATCACTTGCCAGTTGCTGTTGCCTTGATCTTGCGTTCAGGTTCAAGTAGGGGCTGATGTTCATGGCGAATCGACGTTGTCCGTGCTTAAACGCTAGATGGAGTCTCTGCTGGTGTTCCTGGGAATACTGCAGCCTATCCGATATGATCGTTCGGAAAAGCTCCCTGGCCCAGGGTGAACGGAACACCATCGTTTCCTCCGTCATGGTGCCCTTACCGCGCGATGACGACACCGCCGCCTGGAGCTTCTCGAACTCGTCGTCGAGTCTGCTTTGCTTGCCAGGCTCACCTTGGGCGAGGTGCGCCTCGAGATCGTCTGGTGCGACGTCAAACATATCCTCTTCGTTTGCAACTCCTGACTCGGCCCTGACCTTGGCCAGCAGCTGGTAATCCAGACCCATCACAAGGTGGGTGTGATCCATGTCGCCTCCAAGGAACTTTTTGTGCTCGGGATCGACGAAGACGGCGAAGCCTTCGTCCTCGAGGGGATCAACATCTCCTCGCTCCCGTCGTTCCTTGGCTCGGTCGCGGTACTTAGGCGCAGCGGCCTCCTCTTTGCGCCGCTGCTGCTCTCGGAGTCGCTCTTGGTACCTCAGATAGCTTTCTAGGCGCTTTTTGCTGCGCTGCTGAGGCTGATCGTTGTGCTGCACTGACATCTTTGGCAGTACTCGGCAATTTTCTATCTTTCTATCAGGTTTTCTACCTCCGCAACCTCGCGACTACCCGCCTTTCACGCTTTTTCCAGTCTGGCTTGAAACCTTAACAGCACTTTGTTTCGAGTCGCGTTGCAAGCGACTTGGCGGTTGCATGTCCGGTAGGAGGCTATCAATTACTCGGGTCGGGTTTGATGATGAGAATATTGTCACACCGACCTCAGAGGAGCAGCTCGAAACCGAGAACGAGTGCGTCCAGGCCGTGCAGACTTGGCTCATGTACCGCAACCCAGCGACGTAAGTACCAGTTTCACTGAGGATCCGCACCTTGCTGCGCTCGCAGGCGTGGGATATGAACGATCACACCTTATTTCATCATATGTATCCCGATCCTTGACACATCTCTAGCTCCGAGCTGTACAGGAAGGCTACAACGGACTGGATTATCGACTCGCTCTCGGCCTTGCCAGGGTATACCAAGGGCCTTTACGCGTCGCATGGGTGGCTGTTCTACTGGATGATTCGTTCACTGGAGGTACTCGGGACGCTGAACAGGCTGGATGAGGAGCGGGCTGACGAACTCATCGAGTACGCTCTGGAGCTATTCCACAAATGCCACGCCGAGGACCCATCTGCAAAGGGATTCGGTGGAGGTTACATGCAGGAACCGCAGGCACTAACGTGCTATGCTGTCTCCATGGCGCTAATGATTCTGGGTGCGAGGTTTAACAAACTGCCATACATCTTTCAGGCAGTGGATCGTAAGGCGCTTTATAACTACTACCTCTCGCTCAAAGTTACTGACCCCAAGGACCCACACTTTGGAGCCTTCCGCGCGACCAAACCCGATGGCGAGATCGATAATCGCACTGTGTACGGTGTGCTCGCTTCGGCATCGCTGTTTGGTATCCTCGACGAGAGACTCAAGGACGGTACAGCCGAGTGGGTGGCCAAGACACAGACCTATGAAGGTGGCTTCGCTGACGTTAGCGGCTCGGAGGCCCACGGTGGATACGCTTACTGTGCTCTGGCCTCTCTAATAATCATGGGGCGGCCCGAGCTATGCGATCTGGAGGCTCTTTTAAGTTGGGCGACCAAGCGTCAGTTTGCAAAGGAAGGCGGATTCTCAGGACGAACCAACAAACTCGTCGACGGATGCTATAGTTTCTGGGTCGGTGGTCTTTTCCCACTGATTCGGTATGCAAAGGCGCTCATCCAAGCCAAGCAACTTCATGAGTCCAAGCAGGACGTGAAGGGGCTCAACGAACAGCAGCGGTTTGCCGAGGCTGTGCGAAAAAGTAAGACCATAATTCCTCGCGACGACGGAGGGTGGCTTTTTGACACGTCGGCCTTGCAACAGTACCTTATCATGGTGTCTCAGACGCCCTTCATGCGGCCAGGCCTACGAGATAAGCCGAGCATATCAGCAGATCTCTATCATACCTGCTACTGTCTCTCCGGGTTGGCCGTCGCTCAGCATTCGTTTTCAAGCGGAAGTCCACGAAGCAGTGAGGACACTGACTACGAGTATGATGAATTTGGCGAAGGATCGGACGAGGTTATTCACTTAGACATGGACAGCCTCACAGCTCCAGAGCCTAATCCTAACATCTTTGGTGCCGAATCTAATGAAGTTGTACGAAGTAACCCAATCTACAATGTCTCAGAGGACACAATCGCAGCAGTTTCGGCCTATCTTGAGACTCTGGAAAAGCAGGAGTGAGACCAGCAGTAGTCCGAATACTGGAAGCAGTACGAGGACGGATCACGCTGAGCGAACTCCCTTTCCTTCTTACAAACGATGTACATTAGCCACGTTCACCGTGGACACCACTAGCAGTCCTAAGCGAATAGAACAGCCCTCACAAGCAAAGTTTGATTCGAATTTTCACAGCTTCGCCTTGTGGTGTGGTGTGGTGTATAGATAGTGCTACTGCTGAGAAAAGCTTAGAAGCGCGTGTTGAGCCTTGGTATCAGCTTAATCCTCGCAGCACATGGCAATCCGCGACTCGTGCGGCGGGCGCGCGGGCGTGGGGGCGTCTGGAAATTTTTGTTCCATCGCTCGCACATGTGGGCCAAATTCAGGTAACCAGTGACTAAGCTTGAATAATTCGCAGTGACATTCGGGGGTGGATATGGAGCGTTCCGCTCGCCAATCCGGGTTAGAACCTGGACGAACATGCTGTACAACTTGCATTTGCTAGGAACATTGTATTTATACTCCCACGCGTGGGTGGGATCTCCACGCAAATCGAGAAAGCTCTCCCGCCTATCTGGGATGTCAGACGAAAATTACTGATTTTCTTGGTAACCCGCGTGCTTTGGACGCGATCTGGATATACTTACCATTATTGGCACTTGTATTCTGTGTTCACCCATTACGCTAGTGTAGAGGAGCTCTGGCCCTGCGATGCAATATGCTGGCCCGAGGCTCAGCGCGCAACACAACTTGAACACACTTAGCTCCAAGTCACAGGTCATAGATCAGACAATACCTACGCGCTCTCCACCGGATCCCGATCCCGATCCGCCACCAGATCTAAGGGACACGCGCTCAGCAGACATCCACATGCTTCGTAGCACGATGCTTGGTGCAGACAGAGAAGAGGTCAAGGGTAAGATTCGCACGTGCCTCGTTCAACAAGCTGGTCCCTCCGACACCAACAACAAGAGCGTGACTTCAACACCAGCAACCTCGACCATACGCTCGACCGACTCGGTAAGAGGGTCCACCCGATGCGAGATGCATTTGCCGACGACGTCCTCCTCGGCACAAGCGCCTATGCCATCTTCCAGTTCTGATCGACGCCTGACTCGGACCTCGATGCATGGAGTCAATCCGCGCAAGCAGCGGGGGATGAAGTCTGATTTTGAATTGCCTTCACCGCATATATTCGAGAAAGAATCAAACGAGCAATTCGATTTCTCCCCAGTAAGGTCTTCACGTGCGGCGTGTCCAGCCCGCAGAGAAACAGGGTCTCCGTCTATGAAACATGACGAGTTAGTAACTACAACTCACTTCGAGAATGAAGCTCACGTTGAGAATCGAGATACAAACACGTCGGAGCCTTCACCCCAGCTCACACACCACGAGCTCGCCAATCTTCACTTAGGATGTAAGGATCCACATGTGGATGACTCAACCGCGAAGCGAGCGAATTTGAGTCTCCTATGGTGCTTTTGTGGCCTTCAGGACGCAGAAGTCGAGTCTCCTTCACGGAGAACTATGTCCGAAAGAGTTCAGTCGAGTCCATCCATATGTGGCCTCTCCCGGAGCCCAGACATACCACCAGTCCCTATTCGAGCTAAATCTCTGAACTGTCCAAGGCTCTCTCGCCCGCCTCTGCTGCATTCATTCTCGGCGAATAACCGAGACCCGAATGACACTAGGAATCAAAGATCGGAGTCACAACCATTACCTCCCCCTACACCACCACCTGGGCCTCTGTCTCCAAGCAGCGATGCCGATCCCGACACTCAAGATGGATCAAAGCGAACTCATCAGCAGTCCCAAGCCAACGGCGAGGATCATATGGGCACGTCTCCTCAAGCGACCACAACCCAGGCTCACATCGAGGCGCAGAAACAGTCGTCTGAGGTTGCCACTACGCAAGGACATGTTTCGCATGAGAGTCGAGGGCAAATCACAGAATCATCGGGTGGCATTCCTCTTGAGCAGGAGGTCGTCAACAATCAGTCGGGCAACAACCATTATCGTCGGCGTTCAGGAACCATGTCAGAGCAACTAAGGGTGCACACAGCGCCTTCAGGGCAGAATCACGTAGAAGGAAGGAGTCATAGCAGACTTCAGACGTTACATCCGTTGGAGGTTTCTCAGGACTCGTCATCCTTGAATTTACACCATCACAATTGTGGGCATAGGCGACTAGCAACTGAAGGAGAGTCTTCGGCGCAGGATAGCCCTACCCCCGCAGCTGATTTTGTGGAGCCCCAGATAACTCGACATCGCAACCTCTCCATTCCAACCTGTTCTCCAATATCCAGTTCCGCTGAATACGAAATAGCGTGCGTCGCCGTACCTCCGACACCAAGGATACCTGGGGCTTCTAGGCATCTCACAATAAGCTCAGACTCCCCCATGGCCCCTATGGGGACAGCTCCAGAAGTCCCAACCACCACACGCACAACGCCGCAAAGACTGACACTGGCGCAGGGCATTCCCCATACTCCGGAAGGTTTCGTAGTTCCTAGAGCTCAGTCTCAACGGGTTACGACGACTCCTGAGCTCACTTCAGTGCCACGTATCCTGCGAGAACGTAAACCTGGGCTCCTGTTTCGTGAGCCGTTCGAATACGATGAGACGTATCGGTTTCACTCCAATCGCTCCGCTCCACTGGAGAGTACTCAATTTCAAGAATATTCGGATGCCAATACGCCGCTTGCCACACTCACATTGCCACCTGGGACAGGATTGAATACGAAAGCCACTCCACATGAGCGTCCCCCACCACCTACACCCAGTGCAAGGTACATCGAACCACCTAGTTCGCGAAGGCATAGCACTCTGACGGGCACTAAGGGTCGTACCGCATTTGGATTTGACTTCGCGATACCGGAGGACACGCCAGTTCAGCTTGAGCCTTTCCCGCAGCCCTCGGCGCAATCGCACGGTGGACACGGTCAGGTTTCTAACGAAATGACTCCTGCTCCTATCATGCCACCTAAGATAGAGCGAAGACGCTCGGGTACGGTATTAATTCCCCCGCTCGAAATAGCTAGCACGCCAACAACTGAATCACATCACTCCTCTCACTGCGTGAAAACTTTTCAAAGTCCTACAGTCACCCAATCTGCTCGCATGGCTTCGCCTCTACAGCCAATTCAGGAGATGAACTTGAAGCGTGCGGATTCAGAACCAGATCCATCGTCAGAGGACCTCATGACATTCAGAGAGAAATCCGAGACACGTGTGATATGGAACAAAAAGAAGCCACCCGGTCTGCAGTTGTCTACTGAGGGATTATGGATCGATACAGACCTTGCGAATGCAAACAATGACCAATCGCTGATCGTTGCGAAAGAGTATCATGTTCGTGTACGCCCCACGCAAACGAATGATCACCACCACCCTAATGAGCTACGCATCGGAGATGGAGAAGACAACTGCGAAGAGATCTCTGAGGCTGCGAGCTTTGACGCATCCAGCGAGGATGGGGAAGGCATGCGTGACTACATTGAGGACCCCGACAGCGACTCACTTGTCTCAGTCACATCCACGACACACACGTCAAGTGTTATTCCTGAAGGATCCTCTAATCGGTCTGTTACTGTCACCACCGATCTTCAACAGACGTTTGAACTCAAGACAGGTCGCGTGGGCGGCCAAAAAGCCTTTGCCGATTGGAGTGAGCTCCAGACACACATTATGGGTGATGGCGGTGGAATTAAGTTCGCCTTGAAAAACGGATTCCCGCAGCCGTCCCAGCGAGCTCAACAATGGACGGGTGTTCAAACCAAGTCTAAAGCTGCACAACTTGATGCGCCCACAACTGAGTCCGCAAAAATGGGTGATGATGCTGCTTGCGACTCTATTGAAGTATCAAGCAATGTTGCCATGACTCACCCCACAGCTAATGACAGACTTCTCACCTACATCCAGAAGCATGAATTTGCCAACAAACAGGGAACGAACCCCCCTTGGCTAAGCCTAGCACGGGCTGGCCCGGAGGCGCATACTAGAGAGCAACAAGCTGGTGATGCACCCTCACCTAGCGCTGTCATGACCGCTGAGTCGCTCACCAATCCTTCTCAACTTGATATCGAGCCTCATGGGGCAGAGGCGCCTCAGATGGGATCGAGCGGAGACCAGTCTACCAGTCAGGTCAAGGTGATTAAGATACCTAAGCCTGTACAAGCTACAGTGCAAAATGGAACTGCGCCGAAGTCGTATCAAACTGTTGGTCTAATTGCTCGTGATGCCAATACCATCATAACAACTCTCCTTCACAATCATGTTATTCACAAGAAGGAGGTGTCGAGCCGTGATATCGATGGCTTTGGGATCGCGCTAACGCCTATAATGGAGGGATCTTTCACCCATCGAGGAAGATATAAGCGTCGAGCTCAGAGTTTGACCGGATCGGATTCAGCTGCATCTGCACCAACGCCACAGAATCCAAACGGTCATAAAGCGCATCGCACTCATCGGTCAACAAAGGACGCAAACCTTTCCACCCTCGCTTCATTGAGCACCCAGCGCGGTTCAAACACTATGGACCCCTCTGCTACATTGGACCCGGGTATTCCCACACGTAAGTGGCTCGGTCATTTGCCAACTGAGGTCGCCGAAGAATTTTGGAATTTGGCTAACCCATTCCCATTTTATTCATATTCATTGCGTCAGGGGCCAAGAAAGACTATGCAAGACACATTTGCGCTGGTTCCAAGCTTTCGAGTAACCCAGAGCATGCCAACCCACGGTGAGAACCCTGAAGGTAATGTTGAGGGACTCTTCGCGCTGTGCGATGGCCATGGGCGCGCAGGGGGGCTGGTTGCGGAGCTAGTAGCCGAATTGCTTCGCAAGGCCGCTTCGCGAGCCAACGAGGGCGTCCCTTGTCCTTGGGGAGAAGAATGTGAGGAGCGTGATGGAAAGGATAATGAGCAGTTAAGTCCATCTTCCGCTACCTGTTGCGCTCCTGAGCAATCGAGCGCAACAAATGCTACAAGACCACTGAAGCCGAGCACATCACTTGCCCCAGAAATGAAACCACCTCAAGAAGCGGCCTCTAGACCAATTACGATTCCAAGAGCCAAACCTTGCCAAGAGTTCCCTGCAGATGAGCAGAAGGGTCCTGCAGTGCAACATGAACGAGTACTGCATAACCCTTGCCTATCAGTCACGTCGACTTCCTTAGATATCGGTGAAAGCAACATTCTCTCTAACAGGTTTGAGTGGGATGTGCCACGTCAAGAGAGCGACGCTCCTGTGAATCGCATGAGTAGCCAACCTATTTCCATTTCTGGTGCCACCAAACCATTCAACTATAATATGCCGCTGAAAGGCCAAGACCTCGAGGGTCAGCAAACAACCCAATCTCGACAAGCCAGACCCGGCGATCTCGACGAGGAAGAGGACGATGACTCTGACGATGAAGATGAAGACATTGACGACGCAGACGACACGGATGACCTTGGAGATTATCAAGATGAGGATTTCCTCTTCGGTGACACTCACGTTCAAGGCCTTTTCAAATCAAAGGTTCGACCCGTTGTCTCCATCCATAATGCCGCATCTCAGCGCTCGCAAACATCACAACCTATCTCGACGTTGAATCAAGGCATCACTCAGCCAGTAGCGGTCCCACGGCCTGAGACTCTTCTCCAGCCAGTTGGCCGCAGGGACATCGCCATCACGGGCACTTCCGGAGAGCACGGTATGCCAACTGCTGATCAGCAGGCCCTGAAGCATATTGAGATGCTGCAGGAGGCAGCGGCAAGCATTGGGCTTGCAAGGAGTGTGGGAACGCCACTACTCGAAATGCATCCTTTGGTGTTGAATATTTCGGGAGTGCTTGACCGTGCTCGTAAGGCACGACCTGACTATGTGAGTGTCCTGAACTCCAAAGAGTATGCACAGCTTGATGTTTCAGATCGAATTGTTCGTCGGCAATTCAAGGCGCTCTTTCGTTCCATGCAGAACGAGGCTCGTGAACTTCTGCGCAAAGCTGCGACAATGGAAAGCAAAAATTCCAAAGGCACACAACAAAGAGATGCAGAGGGTGAAATGATGCGACTAAAAGCCATCGGACTTAGGCCGTCTCTAACAAATCTTGCAGGCTTCAGCGCGATGCACGAAATTTTGGATCAGGATAAGCCACCTGAGTATTGTGCTGGTGGTGCTGCGGTAACTGTGGTTAGAGTTTCATCACGAGAAAGAAAAGTCTGGGTCGCAAGCGTTGGTGATGTCCGCGCCTTCGTTGTCCGTCGCGGAACTCCTGTCGAGCTCACTGTCGATGATTATCCAGATCGACCTGACGAACAACGAAGAATTTCGAAGCTAGGCGGACACATTTTCAACGTTGGAGGTCAGGCTCGCCTCGCAGGTGAGCTCGGTGTATCGCGAGCAATTGGAGACGCAAACTATGAGCCGTACGTATCATGGGAACCGACCGTGACGCGCCTAGATATTCAGCCAGGAGACTTCTTGTTCATCTGCACTGACGGTCTGTTCCAAAAAATCACAGTAGAAGAGATATGTGAACATGTAGTGACTGAGAGACGCGAAAGATTGAAACGAGTTGGCACTTGCGGTTGCGCCATCCCTCGGATTGGTCCTGAGGTTTGGCGCCTACTTATCGATCATGACCGCAAGCTCCGCGAAAGAGAAGCCTCTATGATCTCTGAGCGAGACCCTAACTCCGAGGTATCTGCTGATATGTCCTCTCCCTCGTGCTGTTCCGATGGCGATCTCAGTCATCACACGCGTGCATATTTAGATCGTGTTCCACCTTCCCCACTCAATTCAAGATCCATTGAGGAAGAGGTCAAACAGACGGCGAGGGAGTTCCTGGCATCTGCAAAGGATGCTAGTACGACCTTCCAGCGACGAAGCTGCTGTATTCTTACTGGTGCTAGGGGGATCACTGAGGAGGCACTGCGGCGAGGAGCGAGGGATAATGTGTCCTGCATGATTGTAGATCTAGATCTTTACCTGCGCTATATTAATCACTCGGCATGTATTCAATCCCCGATACGTGAAACAGATGAATCCATATCACACACATCGCACGAAAGTGCACAACCCGACCCACCGAAATAAGCAAGATGTACACTAAAATACTGACAACGAAACCTGGTCAAGTAATCCAAGCGAGGCCGAGTTTGATCCTTTCGCAAACAAGATCGTAGTTGCGAGGTATACTATATTGATTTGGATACAGTAACGGTAGCGTAAACTCACGAATTGTTTAACAAATAAACCTTGGTTATGCTGTAATATATACATCAGCATCGTCTTTATGATATTGCGTCTGGTCCTTCAATTCGTATCCTTTTCCAAGACGCTCGACTTCTGAATTCCCATTTGTGTACTCTCTGCTCCAGTTGCTGTCGTTGATCGGCTGGGCGAGGTTTGTCCACTGGATCTCCGTAAAGCTTCGAGCCTTGCGCGTCGCCGTAGCTCAGCCTCAGATACGGGGGACGCCTCTTGTGCATCCCCATCATTGTTAATAATACTGCTTGAGGTTGGTGGCGAGGACGAAGGCAAAGATAAGGGCGATGATAATGAGGATGGTGATGATGATGGTGATGATGATAGTGATGATGATGATGATGATGATGATGATGATGATGATGATGATGATGATGATGATGTTGTTGTTGTTATTGTTGTTGTAGATAGGTTTGGTGCGAGCACAGGCGAGACATCAGGCTCACCGGTGGTTGCATTCTCACTCGAGAGAGAGGTAGAGGCAGCCTGTGAACTTGAAGGAACGGCTTCCGTCTCTTGGTTGCCTTGCCTTCCTGAAGTACCACGCTGCAATGCGAGCAGCCGTGCTGCTCGAAGATTTCTTTCCAGCGCTTCACGATCTATAAGTTCCATTGGGAGAGGGTTCACCTCCAATGGATTCGCAGTTCCAGGCGCCGCTTCTCTATCCTTGCCTTCTTCGGGCGCCCGGTCAGCCCGCCCAGCCTGATCAGCTGCCCGGATTGCTGCTGTGAGCGCCGCCAGCTCTCGGATCTCATTTTCCCGCTGCATAAAGCCAGTTGGGTCTGCCTCGAAGGCTGCCGCTGCATAAGCTTCGTCGTCGTCTCTGAGGTCCGACGGGAAGAGACGCGTGAGCCATGACGGGGTACGAAGCACGCGGTAGCGTGTGCGGAGTAGTTCCGGGCACACATCCTCCAGAAAGTAGTAGATGTGGCCCACAACGATGCCCATCACATCGGCGATGTAGTCGCCTCCACTAAGAGCTGAGAAAAACAGCATGACCCAGGGGAGATAGGGCGCGCGGAATGGAATAATACCCATCCATGCAAGCACATTGTGGGGGTTGCGACGCGCCCACACATACGAAATCATTACGGTCAAGGATGACCCCATGAAGTGCAGCTTGAAGAGCCAGGCCGCCAGGGTAAGCAGAGTTCCTCCGAAAAGAAGCATGTATACGAAGCCGGCCTTTCGGCGATTGAAGTTGATATTCTCGAGCGAATTGGCATACTGAACCCAAAACACCATGTGGAGGAAGAACTCGAGCGACAGCCGGCTACCAAAATAGAAGAAATGTGTAAACAGTCGCCACCACTGACCAGCTAAGATAAGCCGGACGGAAAAGTAGAGTTGAAGAGGCGAGACGACCTTTGTGGCGCATGCCAACGTGGTTAGGCCAATCAGGCCTAGATAACCAGCGGTGATTACGCCCAGTCCGCCTTCATTAAAGTCCATTTTACAACATCAATACAATGTACAAATCAGCTAAAATTCACCGAAAGCGAGTGGATGGAATCACTCGGTGCTGAGTCAGCGCAGGCTGATGCCTGGCTTTGCACCGGGCAGTAGCGGAGTGTAAACGGGCTATGGATAAAGCCTGGATGCCCAACTGCTAGCCAGGTGGTTCTGCGCTTGCTCCTGGAGTTGGGTCGAGGAACTCATGTACAGGTCGATGTAACAAATGACGGTCAGAGGCACTAGACTGTGACCAGACAGACTGCGATAGGCCGTACCGAAGATCGAGGAACCCAATACATATACATGTGAACTATTTTATTTACTCGGATTGTTGCCTACGAGCGCGATTTATGTCCATCATGCGTGCTTCGTGATCCTCTTGCTCGGCGAAGTTGATTCCGAGCGCCTGCTCGAACCACGCATATGTACGCTGATCCTCTGGACTTAGTCGCGCTCGAGCTGCACGCACCTCCTCAAGTCGACTCGACTGAGTTTCAGTTCCTGACAACATCGCAAGCGCGGACGGAGTTCGTGATGACGTCCACATTGTTGTCGGGCGCCCACGGGCTCGATTTCTTCCATTCTCGCGCGAGCCCAAGCTGGCAGGATTGTAGTCAACTCGAGGCCTGTCCTCGTCGCGGTCCTCCTCTTCATATACTGCAAGCAGCTGCGGCACCCGGATTTGGCGGCCTTGACTACGACCACTGCCATTGCTATCCACACTATGCCGATCAGCGTCATCTCCATTAACTTCGGCTCCACTAAATCGATTCGACATAGGTGATGCCTCCTCTCCGACCTCTCCGCCCGCGTCACCCCCTCGGGAAGATGGTAACGAACTGGTGGTGTGAATCGGAGCGCGACCACGCCTGATCATAGGCACCCTTGAGGATGGAATGGAGCTACCCACTGAGAGACTCGAATGCGGAGAAAAATCAATGTCGGGTGGACCCATATCAGGAATATCGAGCGTTGGTGCCGGATCATACACAAACGCACTCCGCACACACAGTCTAGCTGGTCTCGAACCTCGGGCGCTTCGATTTCGTTGCGGGCCGCTAAAAGCACCCTCGGATGAGCTTCCACTCGAACTGGAGGGAGCGAAACAAAGAAGTGCTCGCACTTGGCGTCGGCAAATGGGACAGTTTTCGAATCGAGATCGGCAATCATTGCAGACAGAGACGTGTCTGCATGGAAGTGTGACAACTGATGCTGGCGCTGAGGTACACAGGCAACACTGGGTGTTATCAGTAAGGAGACTTGTTGTAAACGTTCCACAAAGATCCATATAACCACTTTCTTCACTGAGAATGGCCTGCGAGAGACAGACCAGGTTCGGGTAATCCATTGCCCTCTGTCCATGCTCGTCTGTGTTGATTCCAGAGTCGCCATGGGCCATTGACTGATACAAAAGCTTGAAGTCTACTGTTTTGGACGTCAAAAACTGCTTGGATCGAGTGCGGCCATCCCTCTCAGAAGGAGCAATGCACTGCAGTCGGAAAAGTGTAATCTCTGCCACGGATTCGTCAGGAGCAAGACGGTCTGGCACACCTTCCTTTTCTGACACAGTCGCCTTGCCGGATGATGAAGCAGACGACTTGCTTTCCGAGTACTCTTTTGTCTCCGCTTTCGACTCACTTGTTGCGCTGCTGAAAAACGGTTGACCAACACCACGCGGTTGGTCTTGCAACAGAAGTCCGATGTCAGCATCGCGTGCTCGTTGTCGCGCGACTTGTGCAATGCCGAGCAAAGCTTCTGGATCCTGATCTGAGGGGACCTTCTCAATTACATCGTTGCGGGATGATGAGGAGTCGACAAGCGGAAGCGCGATCGATGCATTTTGAAGGGCTGCAACAATATCAGACATTGCCTCCCTCCTGTGCGCTTTCGGCGATGCGGCCGCTAACGACAGATCAGCCGCGCTGTAGGTTACGAGGACGAAGTCAACAAAGGCATACCCTTTCTTTGTGCGCGTCACTAGCTCCTTAATGACTGCAAGGGGAATCCTAAACTTGAGTTGTACAACTGGAACCGGTGCGATGTGTTTAGGAGCTAGTGAGACATATGCGCTCGCGTCGGGCATCGTGACGTGCTTCAGTTGCGGGTTCTTAGGGATCGCAGGCCCGTGCATCTCATAGGTAGGATAGATGAAATTCAGACCCGGCGCATCTGGACTGCTGTGAGATGACAACGATGATGACAGGGTGCGACTGACTTCAGCTGATGGTGCGGATGTGGTAGCCGCTGGAGCTTGCGAGGCAGCAGGTGATGCTGAATCGGCAGGACTCAGCGACCTATTCAACGGCGCAAGCGCTGGCAGAACCATAAGAGTTGGTGCGACGTATAATGAGCACGCATCCATCGCACTGAGGAAACCCTTGAGTTTGGTCCGATCCCCGAGTGAGAAGTTACCGCTGGCGGAGCCTTTGGCTGCCTCGGACTTCTGATCCTTTTTCGAGTTCTTTGCTTTAGGTGTGGCAGTATGACTCGGAGACAAATGATTCGGCGTCCTCGCACTACTGCTTGTGGGGCTTGTCGTGCTTGTCGTGCTTGTCGTACTTGTCGTGCTTGCGAGCAACATGGGCTCCAGCTGCTTCATTTCAATCTCAACTATCGTGTTGCCTTGAGCGTCCTTAGGTGCAGCTGCTCTGTCGTCTGCGGTGGCAGTACTCGTCGTCTTGGACTTCAGAGTTTTCTTCCGGGATGCCGTGACCTCCTGTGTAACGCGTCGGACGTAGGCGTTGAAGCCGGTGGTGGACACACCTACATAGAGTTTAGCCTCGGAGGCAAGCATGGAGTGGACAGGGATTTCGACGTCCACGTATTCCGTAGTGTCACTATCACTGCTGTCGTCACACTTGCCCTTGCTGTCTGCACTGCTTGGGCTTGATTGCATCGGAGCGAGTTTCAGGTGCGGTCCTGCGGCTGCTGGTGGGGGAGGCGAGGTCGGACTACTCCTGCTGGGACTGGCATTCGTGTTAGAGCCGGAGTTGGAGCCTGGTTGTTGGACCGAGGTCTGTGACTGTGCCCCCGAGACCGGTGTCTCCTTACCCGTGGTGGAGCTGGGAGATTGCCCTGGCGGATGCTCGACCTGGCTCGGCTGCTCCTCATCAAGGTAGACAACATTGGCTTTGGAATCGGGAACGAAGTGTGCAGCAACCCAGAGGCGGTGGCATTTCGACGCGCGCGGGGCAATGTTGGTTCGATAGTGCGCCCAGAAACTCGCGCGCGTCAGAAGCATGTTATGGAAGCTCTCAGGACCCGTGATCACGATCCTTTGCGCCTTGTGACCCATCCATAATCGGCCCAATCTCAGCAACCGCGACACGACACGGTATATCCAGAAGAAAATCAGCAGCACCAGCAGCAGCAAGCGGTAGTTGTGGGACGCGTCGTGGAATCCCTTCACTCCCATCGCGAATATGCACTACCAGAACGGATTGACGTTCTGTGTGAGGCTGGGAAAAGACTTGAAAAGCGGCACTGTAGCGCGATTTGCGCAGAGATGCCTAATCTATTGCCACCTGCGCGGTGTGGGCTCTTCTTAGAGTTGGTTTGCCTCGGCGGCCACTCCCATCCACACGCGATTCACGGGAGGTAGTAGAGCGAGATTTTTTGAATCACCATCTGTCGAGGATATGGCTCATTGTGAGGGTTAGAGAAGAGTTCTGGCTGAGATCTACTGGATCTCAGAGCACCACTGCATATCCACTTCGTATGCGCAACTGGATGCATCATACCAATTCGATCACCACTGGAACCCACTGCCGCAGGAGCTGGGTAAGCAATTCCGAAATGAGAACATGTAGCGTGGCCCAACGAATTCGAGCTTGATTCAGTACGAACAGCTGGAAATCAAGCTTGGTACGACGAATTTGAGCTCCCGGTGGTGCTTTTCGCGGGGAACAGCATTAGTCGACTTCGTGGGTGCTTCACCCTTGCCACACCCCGACACTGCACTACATCATCCCAGGGTAGGTGAATTCATCGTGTGAAATGTGAAAATGTAATGTAAGCACCAGACATACTCGCCACGTGAGACTGGGACATGCGAGCAATTTTTATCGCCCCGACGTGGCCCCAGACGCGAGATATCCCTCCACTCCCCAGTCTCACCAGAGACTGGTTTAGTCGGAACAGGCTAGAAAAACCCCCTGCTTTTGGCCGGATGCGGTTAAAGCAACAAAATTCGGGTTCTGAGTCTCTGGCGCAACAGGTTACCAGGGGTGTGGGATACAACGACCTGGGAGTGTGCGGTGGAATCAAAGTTTATGCCGCGGTTAGGCACGCATAATATAGCTGCTTTGTCATGTATTTACCCCCCAGTACTGCTCGTATGCTCCACATTTTGCATGGAACGGCACTCTCTAAGGTCACACCTCGCTCCATAGCACCCCCCCTCGCACCCGCTCCCTCTCACCCTATCTCCACTACCACGTATGAATCTCACCACAACACTCTCTAACACTCACAATGCTGATCCCAGCACCCATGCTGATGAACACTCTGCGCGAAGCTGCCGCGAGCGCAACTGCCGGCGCCACTGCAGCAGCCGCTGCACTGGTGAAGCGCATCACGTTCCTGGGCACGTCTTCGGGTAGGTACACACACGGCACGAGTCCCATAACTTGGACTCACTCGCATGCATTGTATTGACAGGGCCTGTACAGGCCATTGTTGTCCCGCTAGCCCTTGACTGCTCACGTCAACTCACTCAACAATGTGTGGTGAGCGAGCGAACCGCAGAGGCTGGTGGGGACATGTGATGAGTTGCGAAGAACTAACACCCTGATCCTTCCAAATCCACAACTCGTACCTTCTGTAGCCATTCCTCAACCTGGAAAATGCAACGTCAGCTCAACGGCAGTGACCTTCTCGAACGGCTCTGTTGTTCTCCTAGACGCCGGAGAAGGCACTCAACAACAGCTTATGAGAAGCAAAGCGGTGAAAATCCAGAAGATCGATGCGATCCTCATCACACACATGCACGGTGACCACTTCTTTGGGATCTTTGGACTGTTAGCCACACTCTCCAGCATGGGCCGAGTTGACCCCGTACATGTCTGCGGACCTGCAGGCATCGAAGCTGCCGTTCGTTCTATTATGGGCTTCTCAGACTCGTTTCTGCCCTACAGGGTAGTTTTTCATGAGGCCGATGCCAGCCTGCGAGCTTATCCAAACCCAGAGGTGTTCCGAGATAGCGACAAGTTCTTATCTGCGCCTTCGTTCGCATCGGTCAAAGCGGCTGTACGTGCAGCGAAGAAAGCATCTCAACGTGGTGCCACAGCTGGCGCCTCTGTCGGCCCCACTGGAGAAGTGGAGATGACAACAACTGATCTGGACAGCAAAGTGGATCCTGTGGGAGGCGCAAGTGCAGAGAGTGGTACGGTCGCGACTGCGTCGACTGACGAGACAGAAACAGGTCTCCCGGACAATGCATATGTGTTTGAACAGAAGCCGTACTCATTTGAGGTGCCCAACTTGCCTGGCATCAAGTTCATGGCCATCCCAATCGAGCATCGTGTTCCGTGCGTAGGTTACGTGATCGAGGAATCAGAACGGCCGGGCGCTTTGGACGGCAAACTGGCACAGCAGCTTGGAGCTCGTGGCAAGCAGCTAGGCCTACTCAAGAGTGGTCAGGATGTTGTATTGGAAAATGGAACTACAATCTACCACAAGGATGTCCTCGCACCACCGATTCGAGGTCGCAAGTTCGCCTTCCTTCAAGATACAAATGATGCAAGTTTCGCACGACCCTACATCAATGACTGCGACGTGATGATCCATGAATGTACATATGATGCAAGCATGTACGCCCAGGCGATTCCACGCGGCCACGCCACGACATTGATGGCCGCAGACCTGGCATTCGAGACCCGCTCTAAGACCCTTATTCTCACACACTTCTCAAGCCGATATACGAAGGAGGCCCTAGTGCACGACGTTGCGAACAATCGAGTAGTGTTCCGCGCTCCACGCTTAAACATGGATGCGGTCAAATCTCTCGCTCGGAAAAACGTCGATCAGCACGCAGAGGAGAGTGCTAAGGCAGTTGATCAACATCGTAAGGTATTAAACAGCGCCCTCATCCATGCAGGGCCTGAGGGATCTCGTAATCCCGGATTCTTCTTCAAACGTCTGGGGTATGACCTAGCGGACTCTATGGCAGAAGGAGAGGAAGTTAAGTGCTGTGTGGACAAGGACGGGCCCAGAACCTTTTACGGAGGTACTCCTGACGACGTCTCAATCCTTCAGCTGCAGGAAGAAGCCTGCATGCGACTCCGGGACCTCGGTGCTCCTGACGACTCCCGCGCATACATCGCCGCTGATTTCAGGTACTTCGAAGCTGAGCAACCCCGCAATCCAGACTCACCTTGGGTCCCTCGTGAAGACGCTGACGTTGAAATGGATATTCTCCTCGTTCCAACGCTGCAGGAGGTGGAGGCAGCAACTGCAAAGGCCAAGGAAGATGCAGCCATTCTCGAGGAGGCGAAGCGAAGCGCTCAAGAGAACTTGGATCGCATCGCGGCACGGACTGAAGTGTCTGTCATTGTGGAGGCAGACGAGATTGCGCGGCGTAATGCGCTTGAGCAGCAATAGGCGCAGCGTGCATTTTAATAAACGAACACCTTCAAAGCTAGCGCAGCGGCTGCATTTAGTTTAAACCGACAAATTTATGGACTCGCCAGACATAAACAGGAGTGCTGCACTAGAGCGTGCTTGGCACTGTTCCTAGACACTCATCTACCCAGTCCAGGAAGGGCTGCACGGTGGATGCTGGTTCTAGAATCACGTTCTTTTGGAACTTCTTCATGTCGAAGCCTTCTAAGGTCGTTGGTGGAAGCGTGACGATCTTGTTGTCTCGTTTCAGACTACGGACACATTCACGCATGACAGACTCTGGCGCGGAAGGCGGAGCAGAATCGCTGGAGGCCGATGAAGCTGAGGGTATGGAGTTTTCTCCTTGTAAAGGATCGGACCTTTTCAGGCTGCTCTCAAGCTTTGCCTTGAGAGTGGTTGGATCCAGTGCGACTCCATCGTCGGAAGATATTCCTGCCAAAGTGAGGGAGTGACCGATCAAGACCAGCTTATGCTGAGCACGGGTGAGGGCCACATTGATGCGTCTTCGATCCTGCAAAAGACTACCTGAAACCCCAGCCGAATTATTGCGCACCATGGTGAGAATAATGCAGGCTTTATCTCGACCCTGGAAACGATCGACGGTGTGGAGCTCAAGATCGTCCAGTGGAAGATGGAGTGCCTGTTGCCCATTGGTGAGGCTTCCACCGTGGCCTAAAGATGACATGTCGGAACCAAGCTGCGCCTTTGACCGAAACACACGGCTGCTGGTCTGATGCGCTAGCGAGCATAGCAACCTTGCCTTTTGGACGAACGTAATGATCTTGTCCTTCTCTTGTTCGATCAAGGCTCGAAGGCAATCTAGTTGTGCTCGATAGGGTGAGATAATTCCAATATCCTGTGGATTCAAGCCAGCCGCGAGAAGAGCGACAACAACCCACATGGTTATGATCGCTTCGAATGGATTGTACATCGATGTGTTCATGGTGAACACCTTTGTCCCATGGTGGTTCTCCGCGTCTGTAACAGCAGCATCCGATATCTCCTGTGAGCGAGGTCGGGGTACTAGTGCAGAGTCAATCATAACCACGGGTCGCGATGGATCGATTGCCCACCCGAGCCACGAAGCCAGTGCACATCCAACCGAGTGAACGTTGGCAAGATGGGGATCTGCATGCCGATGGATCAGGAATGGAGATCGAATGCTTCCCGGTGTCACTTGCAGTCGGATTCTACTTTTGGTAGGGGAGCTGGCTACGTGATGAAGGGAAGCGGTCGTGGAGTGAGAGGCATGCGGTGTCTCCAGCGGTTTTTGCGAGTGCGAAGTGCGGGTCATGTCTGAAGTCTTTGACAGTGAGACAGGAGGAGATTTTGCCGTCGTTCGAGGTGAACTGGATTGGGCAACAGGCCGGGTTCGCTGGGAGTTAATGGGAGAGCCTTGAGACTGCACCGGCGGCATCTCATCGGGAGTGAGTCCCTCTGTAATGAGCGCCTCAATTACATGGAGGCGCAACTCTTCAGAATCTTGAACGGCAGGTTCGTTTGTGTCAGCTTCTCCGTGGGCCTCCTCTTCGTTCTTTGTAAGCGAAATGCGAGGTGGCGATGAAATGTGTCCCTTCGGCGTAACACTTTCGAGACGCAGATTCACGTAGTCTTCAGCGCCAGGACTTAGCTTAACTGCGACATCTGCCGCCAGCTGGCGGATGACCTTGTGGTCGGGAGTTTTCATACGACTCTGCGCGACCTCGCTGCTTGCACAGCGTAACTGCCCTTCATAAACGAGCGTGTTCGCTAAAGACAATATTTCGGCATTCATGCGGTACTGAGAAACCAGAGCAACTTGACAACTCGTATAGCGGACAAGATCTTCGTCGAGAATTGAAGGATCCTTCGCATTCGCCTTAGCTTCGTTATACTTCCGTACGCGCTCATCATCCAGACGACTTAGGTACTCGAAAAGTGAAACCTCGAGACCACGGGTGCCTGCGATCGGCGACCTTACAAGCGGTCTTAATTGATTCACATCACCAACTAGGACAAATCGACCGCCAGGTCGTAGAAGTCGTAATGGGCCTAATGTGGCCGGAAGTGTCATCTGTGCAGCCTCATCTACAATGACGAAGTCAAACGATTGTCCTGACATCAAGTCATTAGTGATACCAAGACTTGTGCTGCCAACGAGGAGCTTCGAGTCCAAGACCACCGAATATTCATCACGAGTTCTGAACCGCCGGAACAAATTCATTTTCATGGCAGATGATGATTGCAGCAAGGATGGATTGAGTTCGCCATCGAGTTCGAGAGTGCATGGCCAGACACCCCGATGGATGCGATTGAGCTCGCCAATTCGTAGGAGCTTCCCGTTCAGTGAGGGATAGCGCATCAATTTGAGCATCACATTATCCACTGAGGCGTGAGTGTGCGATGAGAGCAAGACACGATATCCCTTAGCAATCAAAATTTGAATCAGCACAGTGATGGTAGATGTCTTGCCTGTTCCAGGGTATCCCAGACACAGAGCGTAATCCTTGGCGTTCAGAGCGTGCACAATAACAGCCTGCTGTTCGGGGTTGAGACCTCGGAAGTTGTTCGCAATCACCAAACTATACTCATGTGCAGGCAAATTAAGCTCGATCGCAATAGTGTTCAGGAGAGGAAGGTCTTCGATTGGGAAATCCGACCTGCTAGATTCCTCTACTGTGTCGATGTGCGTAGCTGGTGTTGGTGTCGCAGCAAGATTTTTGTAGAGCTCGATCTCGGCCTGATAAACGTCCTGGCTTGAAAGGAAGGTCTCGCCTTCATTATCGCTGTCACCGTCATCAAGGTCGTATTCGTCGCCGCTGTTCAGATACGATTGAGATTGTGGAATTGGATCAGGAGCGAAAAGACTTGGGCCGAGACGAGATAGGGTCTTCATGATACGTTGCATATCTTCCAGACTTGTCATCTTGTCCAGGAGACCTACTCCTCGGCTTTCAGCTTCGTCCAAGCCCAGAGGCTGCTTGCGCTTGCCTCCCAGCGCCAACGAACTAGTTGTAGTGAGTGCTTGACCGGAATCGTCTTCATCGTGCGTGATGGCCCGACTACGAGCTCGGCTTCTAACCTGTAGATCAGTTGTAGTTGAGTGTTGCATATCCAAAGCCAGCAAACTCAGTCCATCTGGGTCGTGGGCCTTTGTGGCATTCGATTCTGACCGGCGTACACGCTTTTGACCATCTTCAGTTGGAGTGCCAAACAAGTCCGGAAACTCGAGCCGATAGTTGATACCTTGAATTTCATCGATCTTATTCGCACGACACCAAGTTGAAAATCGAGGTGGTGCCTTTCGGACAATAAGGCGCCTTAGGCGAGATGGGAACTCGAAAGGCGATTCGATAGCCAAATGGAATGGAGCGCATGTGTCGAAATCTTCAGGATAGACATTGCATAGATTTGATACAAATGACTCAAGTTCATTCTCAGGCATAGCTGCATCGAGCTGCCGCAAGAGCTGTCGTTGACTCGCTATTCGCGCTTGATTCAAAGTGACTTCGGGTACAGGATTGTCCACATCAGGTTCGAATAAGTATAGAATGTTCTCTTTGAGCAATTTGACCGTTCGCTGTGGCTCCTCTTCTTTCTCCAAGGCAAAGCACCACAATGGTCTTCGAGGCTTTTTGCTCAGATCAGTTCCTGCTGAGGATGACCTCGAGACTTGGATGCTCCTAGACAAAATCTTTGGTGCGTCCGCTTCCTCGGATGCATCGGCGTTCTCTTTGAGAGGTGAGTTGGGACTGTACGCATCCAAAAAGACTTTGGCAACAGGAATCTCGGGAACATACTCCGCCAGTGGTCCATACATCCCCGCACTCTCAGCAACCCGAACAATAATGGACGTCTTTGTCTTCGAAATGACCTTACCCCACGCACGAGAGTAAAAGCTGCGGCGAATAGGGTGTTCTGAGACCGTTTTGTGGCCCCGATCGGCGGCAAGGAAGCGTAATTCGCGAGTTTTAAGCACCTTGTCTTCATCTTCTTGAAGGATCTTCCATAGGGGGGTGTTGTGAACATACTCTAGAGCTTCTGAAGGAAATACACTGATGTGGACTAGGTCACCGACGCTGATGCCAGAGAGGAGAATCAGACTGCTGCTTTCCTCGTCAGTCTTCAGGCTCGATATAATATGCAGGTCCTCGATATCTAACGTTGAGTTTGTTTTGGGATGTGAGCCTGAGGCTGCTAATGAGTAATCATTATACAACGGGTCAATGGCAAATTCGTAATCAAAGTACTTGGACTTGACTCGACTTTTGACGAGGTCTAAATGGCTCTGGCTGAGTGAATCGTCCTGTGAATCCAATAGGACGTGCGAGGGCTCGAGTGGTGTCGCGTCAACCAAAAGGAGTCCGTCGAGGCTTAGTCCTCGCAAAGCTTTTTCAGCGTAGGACAATCCGCATCCATCCGCGCGCGAACGGACGATACCACAATATTCCTCATCTAGCAGATCAATCCATTTCGATGCAAACTGTCGGTCTTCATCCGTTAGGAATCCCACACGCTGATTCCACAACTTGTTGCAGGCAGCTGCGATCATTTCCTGCGAGTCTTTAATTTGCCGAATCTCGGGAGTGGCTTCGAGAACAGGCAATCCCCCAAACGTCTCTAGGGTTCCATTCTCGAGGGCAACGTGCACAAGCATGCATCGTAGCATGTCGAAGCAGCGACCGCATATCTGTGGGTTGCGAAGCACGTGTGGGTAACCCTGTGTCGTGAGGAGCTCAGACGCTACTGAATGCTCAGTGGTATTCGAAGCACTGGGTTGGCAATTTTGACTAGATGAATCAGAAGAAGCCTTCGCACTCACTGCAGCACCACTGATACGCTGTCGCCGCTCCTCCGGAAGCAAATCAAGGTAATATATCGAATAAGCAACCTCATTGCGAAGTTGGACCAAGTTTAGGATATCAACCCGTTGTGCGGAGATCTTCTCAAACTTACTCGTGCGAGGATTCAATAGTGCACCAAATGGCTTATCAGCAGGAGGTTCGGCAACAGTAGCTCCTCTTGAGCTTACAGGAAACGCTGGTGCGTCACAAGACAGGCCGTTAGGAGGAAGACGGTACCTTTCAAACAACAACATCGTGTAAAGAATCACCTGATCGCGATAACTCCTGAAGGAGGCACCCGATTTGAGCTCTAGCGGGAATACAATCATTGATCTAGGACGCGGAAGTGATGTAAGCTGCGTAGGCTCTTTGTTCTGAAGAGCGTGCAGGGCGATTATGGCAGTTACGTCGATCCTGCCTTTCAAACCGAAGACTAGAGAGCGAAAATCCTCTTCAATATCAAGTACATGGCTAATAGAGAGGGGAATATCACGTGGCCAGACTTCTCTGACGGCGGATTCTGTTGCTGGGACCATGTCAAGAAGCGCGCTGTATAAGGAGGGATCCTCAAAAAGCGACTCGTCAAAGTCAGTACCTTCCGTCGATGAAGTTGAAGTCGCGGCAACTAAATCCACGCTAGGGGATGGAGGCAGCTGTACTTCGCTGACATGCCGAGACGCCCAATGCTGATAGAAGGCCAATGTTTCGTTGACCGTTTTCTGTGCGTGTGCGATTGTGTCTGTAGGACCTGACACGAGTTCCTTCCAGCGAGAGATGGTCGCAGAGCGAGCCAGCACTTGCAATGCTGAGCCTTCTGTTGCTAGATTTGATCGAAGTGCGTCTTGCATTACCATGTGTGCCATTTGGCCTCCTATTCTCGCTGCTGTAGAACGAGCCAGTGCTTTACGAGCGGCGGTAGTCGTATAAAAGTACGAGGTCAGGGTTTCCCGAAGTATTTGCCTTCTGGGGCATGGTCGACTTCCGTCAACTGTGGTACATCGCGTAAGCACGTCAGGGAGAATCACTAGGAGACCTAGCTCATCGAACACAACCCAAAGTTCCGGTTCTCTGGTAAAATCACCATGCAGCTCTTGAAAAATGTCAGGCGACAGTCCGCACTTCTCCCAAGGTGGTCGGCTGTCCAGAATCGAAGTAAAGTCGACTTGCTTCAGATCTGGAAAGTCAAAGTCAGCCCATACATCTGGAGCCGATGAGGCCGATGGAGTATTGCTTGTCTCTGTGTTGTTGCCATTGGCGGTGACTCGCTCGGTCACCGTATTGCCAGGAGTTGTTGTGGCGTCAAAGACCTCGTTTAGCGCTTGAAGTACAGAGTCATCCAGCAAGCCAGATAACGCGCCATCCGGGCTGGGATCGCTACATCTCTGCTCAGTCCGCGACTCAGGTGGCTGTGAGAGAGTACTCGCATCCGACTGGCTCTTATTGACTGGACTCGTGGGTGGGAGACTCGACCCTTGACCCGAATGACCTTGCTGGCTCTCCTGAGGCGTCGCAGACGAGGGGTGAATCTTGAGCGGCGTTGCTATGCTCGCAGATGGATGCGTATAGTGTTGAACAGCCTCTCTGAGGACCTTCTGGAGGTGTTCCGATGTGAGCGAGGCGGCTTCCAGCTGCGCTTCGAGACGTCTGAGGGTTAAGGGCTTGATGAAGCTGACGAGGAAGGGATTTACGACGTTCAACACAAGCCCATTCTCGAATTTGGCAAGGTGACTAACCCACGAGTCCATGGCAAGCAAGAGTCGCAGGGCGTTGGTCTGGAGGTCGCGCAGCACGATGAGCTGCTGTAACCTAGGATTGGATTCCGCGGGAAATCTCCAGACTAACTTGCATCGGCGTGAAAATAGGGGTAGTGCGTAGATTTCCGCGAGTTCCCGCAGCTCCTGACGGATGTAGTCATGGTAGGGAGCGGAATTATCCATTTAGTTTGCGTATGTTATCCTCACAACCCCTAGTTTCAGCAACGGTGGAAATCTGAATGAGTTCTAAGATTTTGCGCAGCTTGCCAGAATTTGGAGTTGGGATGGCTTGATCAAGGGAAAGCGCGGGCGTATTCGCGTGATCTCGGGCCTGAGAGCCGCCAGCGTTGGTGCATTAAGGACGGGCTATAGACCTATCGAGTGGCAAACGCGTTGCGGAGTTATTCCCCCCGTCGCTGAATCTTGGGTAAAAATGTCAACCACTTGTTCCTAACTTTATAATGACACTATATGCGAGTTCGTCTATTGTACATGGGGCAGTTGGAGAGATTATGGCAGATCAACGTAGGCATACATGGGCGCACATAAAAACTAACTTTAAACAGGTAACTAACACATGTCAGCTCAGCTACGCAGAAGATTAGCATTAGCCCGCGTAGTCCTCGTCTGAGGAGTCTCCGCCTATGCTCCAGCTCAGACCATTGAACTGATATACAACCTTGGAAGGGGGGAACAGAGCAGATGGGCGATGATCAGGGAACACGCGGCTACCCTTGCTTGCAGTTGTACCTACCGATGCGTCGGCATTTCCGGCTTCGTGATCGTTGCCCTCGTCACCCGAATGGTCGTCGGAATATTCATAGTCATTGCCATGACGCAGGTAGGCCAAAGCATCGTCGTAGTCATCAGAGTCGTCATCGTCATCCTCCTCAGCGCCTTCTGGTATGATGTTCGAAGAGTCAGCATCTCCGTCAGGAAGATGGGGGCCCATCATCTCGCCATCCTGTTGTTTGGCCCCCTTCTTCTCCTCGCGGTGCGACTGTGTGGCTGTAAGGCTCGCATTCTCACCCATTCCTGAGGCTATAGCGTCCAGAGCGTGCATATCTGACTCATCGACCTTAGCGTCAATGATTTCCACGATACCAGTTCCATTGGAAGTCTCCCTAATCAAGTCCATGATCAGACGATAGTTAGAGGGAGGAATCAGCATGACCGCTTCGAAACCGTCGGAGAGATCTTCGCTTTCAAGAGCAGTCCATAGTGGCGCAATGCTCTTCTTTGCGGCAACCGAAGGACGAGTACCTCGTGCCGTCCAAGATTTATCTGTGACCGAAACCCGAATGCGCATTTGTGCGCGCTCGATAGGAAGCGTGCCGTCCTCCTTGAGCAGTCTAACCAACTCCAGCGCCTGCTGCTTCGTTGATTTGGTTGGATGAACAGCAAAGTGAACGCGTTGCATCGCCTTTTCAATCATACGCGCTGGGAAAGGCAACCTCGTCTCGTAGTTGATACACATGTTGACGACAAACGAAATGATCTCGCGCTGTCTCATTTCGAGATCGCGCTTACGCTCGGCCTCTGTGACTTGCAGTTCACCACGCATGAGGATGAGTCGACAGATGAGCTCTCGATCGGTGGTATCGAATGCTTCCAAAAGCTCGGAGTTTTTTGCGAGAACACCCTTGGAGATGTTGGTGAATACCTCAGTCGACTGTAAGACTTGGTTGATGTCGGTTTCGCTAGAGGAGTGGTAGAGGATGCGACGCCGCGAGGAATATTGGTAAGGTGACGTGCAAAGAGCTCGGGGGTGATCCATATTGCATAGCTTCCAGGTCCTTCAACAAGCTATGGGGTTCTATTACTTACATCTTCTTACGCCAGTCAATGACTTTGTTTGGGAAGCAAGCAATTTCGAATCTAGAGTGAGGAATCGCGACAAGAGTGATGTCGAAGCCATTCAGCTGTGTGTGAGAGCTGTCATACCAGGAATCTGCACCATCGTGAGTCGGGCATACCAGGCAACCAGTAGGAAAGCATGCTAGGGTCAACCGCTGCCAGGATCCATTGCCGGGACTATTTCTCCACAAGCAGTAGACTTCTCACCACAAGAGTAGAAACGTACCTCCTGCCAAAGGCGCGGTACCGCACCACCGCGATATTGGTAAACCTCACTTGCGTGACGGGCTGTTTGACACTCATGTGTGCTTCGCAAGTGGAACTACAAGTGAGTCGGGAGTGAAATCGCAGGGTTGTTTCAGCATCACGCGGATATTTCGTTGATTATTTGAGATGTAGTATGATTTAACGTAATAATACACTGTTAAATGTTGCTATTTCCAATGCGCACGCGCGGCAACCCCGCCTTCTAGCGCCCGAGGAATTGTGCAGCGAGCGTGCGATTCGGCTTCGAATTCTGGGAGAGAGAGGGGGGAGTGACTGGAGGGTGGGGATACGCAGGGGGGTCACTCGAAACGGCACTGAGGTGAACGACAAATAATGAATTATACGAATCTACGCTGGAATTGAATTTTTGTATGTATCACAGCAACGTCGTCACAATTGTTGGACTCCTTATATTAGACCTTGCCACGAATCTCACACGTAAGCGAGAACTTGGGCTCCGAAGACGTATCCCAGGTCATATTGATTTGTGACACAGTGAGCACACCACGCTCGAGTCCGGCTAACTGCAGCCGCATCGCGTCAAGGCGCTGGGCGATACTGGCTTCCGATGTCGCATCCTTGGTCTGCTCATTTGGATTGGCATCTTCGTCTTCAAGTTGACCCCTCTCCGCCAGCTTGGCCAGCTTGCGAAGCAGCGCCCAGTTCCGCTGGAACACGTTCAGCTCGACCAGCGGCTGAGCGAACACGTGCAGTTTGCAGTGTGGTAAAGAGCGCAACGCAGGGACAAGTTTGAGGTGAGGAGCAAAGGCACAGACATTGAAGTGACCACTACTTGCTGATGACTCGGCTAACAGTCTAGAACTCGCCAGCAAGGACTCATGTTGGGCGGCAGCTGCAAGGATCTGGAAAACGCCTTGAACACCTTGTTGTGTGAGTCGATTCGAGGGGTCCTGGAGCTGTTGTGCGCTGGCATGCTCCAATGCTGATGTTAAGGCGTTGTTAGCGTAGCAAGTTGTGGGTACCAAATACGAGCAACTCGCGTGAGCTTCGGGAACCGCGTCGGCTAGCAGGTGAAACAATGCCGCTGCTGCATGAGGAAGGATATCACCAAGCATTTGCACTTCAATATACCCAGTGCTCTGGGTGAGAGTGGTCCCTCGCCTTAAACGCTCTTGGAGTGGCAATTTGGCAATTGACATGTCGGAGCGTGATGCCTCGTGGGGTTCGGCTCGAATTCGCAACACGTTGCGACGCTTAAAAGCGCCCTCAAAGCTCTCGGGGCTTAGAAGCAGTGGCACATCCACGGCGCCGCTGCGAACCGACCGAAGATCCATACTGTTCTCAAGGGAGGCTAATGCTCGGAAGTGAAGCAACTCGAGGAAATGCTGATAGTGCACAGAGACACCTCGGGACTCAGTGAGATCGAGAGCATCAGTCGTGGTCGCAGGATCGGTCACTCCCATTGACTGAACAAGAGCAGTGCGTGCAGCCTGCATATCTGCACCGTACACCTGCTGTAAAGCATAGCGAGTCTGGGGAAGGAAATGGCTCGTTGGAAGTGATGCATGCAACCAATCGGCAAGAGCGATCACGGCACTCGCACCAGCCACAATCAAGGCCGATTCGGGCGAATCCGCCTCGCTCGCTTCTAGCTTGCGCATGCGACTCTCATATGACGCAGCCATTGCCTTGGCGAGCTCAGGATCGTTGGCATTCCGGGGCTGCATTTGTTCCTCACTTCTGTCGCTGGCCTTTCTCTTCTCACCAATTGTGCTCGTCGGTTCATAATGGTTGGTAGAATCACTAGCTTCTTGTACAGCGCTCGCACTTGATACTGAGGAGCCACTGCTCCTTCGGACACGCTTCGATGCTGACTTGCTCCTGGATTGCTTCACATGCTTGCCTTCTGCTAAGGTGATGTCTGCGATATCGACATTCTCTGAATCCCCCGTGTGAGCGAGGTATCGGGCCCTCGACAGCGGCATGGTGAAGGGGACGCCAGCTGTAGCAAGCTGCTTCCTCAGTTTCGGGGTCGACCTTGAGATAAACGCTGTTGGCATGGCGAGTACGCCCTGGTCATTGGCCTTGCCATGGCGTAAGTAGGGCGCAAACAAAATGGTAGCATCAGGTGTGCAGACGTAGAAGTAAGGTATACACTTACAGCCGTTGGATGCGCATCGAAAACTAATGTTGACTTCATCAGATTCGCTGTGTTCTTCCCCTTCCGTATTCAACGAGCAACCGACTCCACACCAGGCTTGGAACAGCTGCCGGAACGAAGTCTGCCATTGGCGCCACCGATTCGCCATGAGCACCATAGCTTGTTGTTCAATCCAGGTGAGACCACCAAGTTTCCCGGAAAGCTCAGGTGGAGAGTTCGCATTATGCCTAGCCTTGATTGCTTTCAAATTCTGAGCCTCGTTCCATGCTCGTGAACCTGCACCGAAGCCCTTACCCACCGAACCGGTGCGATTGATCCTCTGGGAGGCACTTGTGTTGGCACCCTCCTCAGCATCAACCTCCCAGCCCTGCACGGGGCCTGCAATCACAGGTTCATAGCTACTTAATGCTTGACGGTATGCTACCATGATAGGATGTACCGTGTCGAGAACCTCGTTCGGGAATGCGTAGTAGGTCGTGGCCCATTGTAATCTTTTTCTCAGCTGCAACACTGTGTCGCTGTGCCGATCATGCGAGTTGGTACCCATGGCGTCATCATCAAGCGCGCTGAAATGATTCAGGGACTCGACTACACGATGCAGCAGCTTATCCAGTTTGCTGTGCTCAAGTTCATCCGCAGTGGCGAACTTGAATTGCAGTCCTGAGTACAGACTCCAATTCAGAGGTGGAGCTTCGATTTTCATTCGAGAGAGGCTGCCTAACGGGGCAGCAGTTGCAGAGTGGGGGCCGCTGCCATCCATCGGAGTGGGTGCATGTTCGTTATCATCGAAAATCCGCTGCATGCTCTGGGCGTGCTCCTGCCCAAGTATTGCGGGTGAAATTGCCGTTGACAATGCTTCGGCAAGAACATCGTCAATACGTTTGGGATCCGAAAGAGTACTGACGGGTTGTGGAGGCACTTCATGTTGATCCTCACTCTGGATGCCACTCGCCTGTCGTTGACGCTTGTGTCGAGACGTTTGGGCCTGAGCCTCCGCTTCGTCATCCTGATCGCTTACAAGTGATTGTGAGCTCGCTGGTTGCTTTGCAGCTGCTTGCTGCTCAGCTGCTAGATTCTTGCCATTGGCAAGCTCTTGTAGTCGAACTGTGAGTGACGTCATGTGATCAGAAGGATCTGTCGTAGTAGATTGCGTGTTTTCATCATGAGATACCGCTGGTCCGAGGCGCGCCGCAAGTTCGCCTGTGTTTGATGCACTGTGAAATGATGCGACGATCTGGAGGTTGTTCATTAGAGCGCTGAAAGCCGCCCCAATGGGTGCGGCCTTCGATATCGTCACACCTGTGGCCCTGTCTGTATGCGAGTTGATTAACCCTCGCGCAATCGCATCGATAGGGTTGATAGGATTGGTATCGACGCCGGTATCCTGTGCATGGTCATCGCTGTGTTTGCTCTGAGTGGATGTTCTGGCGCGAGTCGCGTAGGTTTTGCGTGACTGCTGTGGACTTCCTTGTGGCTGCTTGGGTTTCGCCGCCGGTATCGTGACGCAAGACTCAACCGCTGGACTTGCGGGCCTGTCGTCGTTGCTTGCTCGATCTGCCGAGCCTGAAACCGGCCTCAGTCCCGAAGCTGAGCCGAAGGATGCGAGATCGCGCAGTGAGGGCGGCGTCGGCTTCGCCACAACGATGTTCGCGTAGGGCAGTGAAGGGGTCTTCGCAATTGAGGACAAGGGCGCAACAACAACATTATTCAAGCCAAGTGTGCCCTGGGTCTGTCCAGGTTGTCTGGCCTGTCCCGCCGCGGCAATGGACTGAATCGGCAGCGTAGAAGACGACGAAAAGGTTCTTGAGAGCGACCTAGGGACGACTGAGATGAAGGCAGGGGCTGGTGGCTCTGGGTTGTTTGGGTGACCGGACGTGTCATCATTCATTGCAGCCTCAGAATTCTCATTTTCAGACACAGTCTCACGCGGGCTCCGCCTGCGTCCAGACATGTCCTTGGTTTTCCCGCCGACTCTCACTATATCCCTTTTTTCGGGGATTTCGCACGGATCCTCGGCGGCGGTGGCGGTGCAATAACGGCAGTAAGATTTGGGACCAGTGGCAAGTATGCTGCAAGTATTGCCTCTCCGGGACACGACCTGGATCGCTGCGAATCTGTCGCGCAGTCACTGTGGAACAGGGTTTCGGATCCCCTATCCGTCCTGGCCCGGATTTCGTCCGTTTCGAGCGTTTTTCTATATTTCCAGTATCTGCATCGTGAGTGTGGCATCACTGTGGTGTGTGTTAATATGTGCTTCTAGTATATACCTGTAGTTTGTATTGATTACAAAAGCTTAAACCCTCGAAACCCAGCGTCCCGTCTCACAAACCCACGGCAATCACTCGGCCCGTTACTCTAGTGAGCACACCATCCACTACCCCCAGCCCCATTGCGAGCCCACGGACCTAGAAACCTTGCCTTCAATAAGCATTCACTGAACCCCTCTAATGACGCCCCGGGACCCTTCGGCGAAGCCCCAAAAGGGCCCCAACGTCGACCCCAGATACATCGTCCCGAGACGGCCCAAGTGGTTCACCTCGTTTGTGGACCCCAGTGCGAGGAATGAAGGCCAGCACCGGTCGGCCAGGTGCTATTTTATCAATGAGAAGGAGGTGATCCGTGATTGGGTACGTATACGATCTTCCACTTCGCCACGATCTGACTGCAGGTGGCTGGTCGCGCACTGCTTCTGTCCTGACTCTGTAAAGATGGCACTGACACGTTTCTCGCCCTCCTGCCACACATCCAGACGCCTCGGAACCCCGACGAACGCAGACACTACCTCAAGCAGAAGGAGATGTATTCGACGTATCGTGACCCTGCGTTCGCGGATCCGAAATCAGAGCAGGGCTGGAACCCGCGAGCTGGCACGGAAGCCAGCTCGTACAACCACAAGGTCTTTGTCTACAGACGCTACATTCAGCATGATTATCGACCGCAGGCTGCGGCAGCTCTAGCATATGGTAGCTCAGGAGTGATGGATCCACGCGTTTTCCCCGCAACCTGGACGCGGGGCATCACCTCTTCTGTGAACTTCTCATCCTCCCCGTTTGCTCGAGAGAACGTCCATGAGGGAGAAGATCCCTTACTCGACACAGTGATTGAACAATCCACTGCGCGACTGACGGCGCTGGCTGTCGTCAATGCCCAGCCTGTCACTCCCATGGCGAATAATAATGCGCTGTTAACTTACGCAGGCGAAAGTATGGGGAGGTCGCCTCGGTCTCTACATGCAACCGCAGGCACCTCTTCCCTCCACCGGACTCAAAGGAAATCTCATTCGGCTCACACCCCTAGGGCATCAGGTGCGTATGAGCCCTGGGTGCCGTACCGACCCGACACCTCTGGTTCGGTAGCTGGGGTAAGGTCCCACTCACCACTGAAGCATACTCAGAGCCAGGACCGCTTGGACAATACCAGCGAAGCAAGAGTGATCAGCAGGAGTCCGTCGCCGCAGAACATGAATCGAACGCACGTCATTGGGAATGCCCATGATGGATTTTACTCAAAGAGCACCACAGCCTCCATGGCATCGCGCGCGCTGAAGTTGATTAGTGAGTTGGAGCAGCAGAGCAAGCGGCGGTAGTATGTAGCAGCCACTCGCAATGTTCAATTGTACGCACCCCACATTAGTACAGAAATACAAGTTATCATGGCTTACTTCAACTGAGTGGTATGTATTCTATAAAGCTTTGAAACTTTGAGGAGGCTGCTGGCTATACCTGGGTAGTAGCACCAACTGAGGCGAGATATTAGGTTATTGGTACATGATAAGTTGCACATTACACTTGTGTAGATGATGATTCATGCAACGAACAGCGCGCAATGGGGTTAACCACATGAGCTGCATGTGCGGGTCTCAGTGTCCTTGGCGCTGAGACCTCGTCATCTGAGTGACGAATCAGTATCGAACTTGTTCATTGCTGAGGTTCGAAGGAGCAAGTCGACGGAGCTCAGGCGTCGGGATTAGGCTAGTATGGTTGCGCCGGCGGTATCAGTAAACCAAGGCGTTACGTCACCCACCTTACTCGCTGAGGTTGACCTCTGGTCGGATCAGTGGGTGCCACTGATGCAGCCAAGCAGCGATCCACATCAGCCACATACACACTGTCGCCGTCACAATGAGGGGATAGCTCAGCCTGGATGATTGAAGAAGGGGTGGAGTTATGACATCAGGTAAGTAAAATGCACAACGCTAGCTGAGGGGTATATCTGGCGTTCTCTCTAGCGAGATACACGCGCCGAAAGCGATGAATCAAAGAATCTCAAGCCCGAGACTAGCGCCCCATTCCGAGCATTTCAAGAGCATTCGAGCGCAAGCAAAGCGGAGTAAAGCTTGGAAAACGTACTTGGCGTAGTCGTTCTTGCCCATGCGGGCGAGAATCCAGCTGATCAGCAGGGCGAGGACGCACAAGCCCGCGAAAACGATCGTGCCGTAGAGCAAAGGCATGCCCGACGAGTACTCGACGTCGACCATTTAGAAGAGAGAAGTCTGTGGTTTGAGTTGTGAAATGAGTTTCAGCAAGTGAGACCAGTCCTGTGGTAAAATCTTGCAGCGATCCAGACGCGGCGTGTACAGCAGAACCCCAGTTTCACCAAGCTCCTCACTTGTTTCCTCGACCGAGGTGGAAAATCGGGATTATCTCGGTGTGTCGTGGGTGTCCACGCGATTAGACCTAATAGACTAGCGTTGGGTATGGGCAGATATTAGAATATTTGCAATTCATCTGCGGGCACCCATCCGACCCTCCGATTCACACACTCTATCGATTAGGACTTGTCCCCGATTTTTTCACCACTGAGCCGGGTGGGCACTGTCGCGGCTCTTCTGGCTGGGAGGCGATCCGTCTGAGTGAGATTCGGGGCGCTTACAGGGCCGCGTATCATGGGGGATGTCCCAGCAGTCGGGGACCGAACCTGGCGGAGGATATCCCTCCCATCCAACTAGGGTCCGCTTCCCCAAAACCACAATTTGCAAGATTCGAGAACAATACAAAGTGGTGACCGTAGTATCAGACCACGCACATCAGCTCCTCTCCTACTGATCCGTCCGAATCGCGGGCCATAGGTGCCCTGCACCTGCGGCTGCACTGCTCGAGCACAGGGAAAAACGACTGGAGCAGGGGAAAAGTAACCGTTAGTGAGTGACGAGTGCATGAGTTGTATGTGAAGATCCGGTGAGTGCTGCGTTGTGTAAATTCAAGAATCCTACTGAATATATGTTTAAATTGCATAGTATCTCACGTTTTAATCACGACACTCCCTATCTCACCACAGGATCATGAACCGAGACTCCAACTCAAATCCCAAATCTCGGGATATGGAGCGTGAGAGCCATGTCCGCAACGAGGATCCCGAAGACTACGGCCTCGCCGATGGCCTGGGCGACGGCCTCGCACCGGATCAGTACGGATTCGATTCTTACTTAAACTGGCCCTTCTCCACGGGATACACAACGCACTTCGATGATCTCCAGAACGAGGCTGGACTGGGGCACGATGATCAAGGCGATGGTGTGGACGCGGCACCAGGGCGGGTCGAGGTGGTGAACGATCTCGACGGCGGTGACTCGCCTGAGAACCAGCCCGTAGCCAGAGTCACGCGTGAGCGAGAACGTGTGAGCACTAGCCAGGATGACCGCAACGGAAACAACAACGGTAGCAGTGGCACCCACGGCAGCGGCTCAGGCAAGCCAGAAAGCGGTAACGGCAACGGCAACGGCAACGGCAACGGCAACGGCAACGGTAACGACAAGAAGCCAAGCAAGTCCAGTGTGAACATCAATGTCTCGGGCAACTACGACAACCCTCGGACGCTTAACCTGGGGCACGCACAGCTGATCGAGCCCTCGTCCATCTCCTCCTTAGATGCCTATGTCACACACACAGTCGATACCCATGACTACCCGGCCATGTCAATCAGTTCTGCAGCGAGTAGTATCAGCCAGCAGCGCGATCGTGAGCATGATTTGTTCGACGTAAGTGCATACCTCAGCTCCTCATCTGGTGTAGGCAACGGAGCCTCCTCGTCATCAACAGCCAGCAATGGGCAAGACAATGTTTCGCAATCCCAAACGAACCTGCCTCCAGGTAGGTCCTACAAGTCCATCCCGGGTGTTCAACGGATTTACGACACTACAAGAGCAACCAGCATTCGTGCGCCTGAGAGCCTCATCCAACAGAGTCATGCAATTATGGATCGTTTGCTGGAGGAATTCACAGTACGCGCACACAATGCAATGGCCGAAGCCAGCGCTGCATGGGCCGCTAACGAACGTGAGCTGAACCGAACCAACGACTCTCTGCGCGAAGCCGAGCGACGCGAGTACATGAACAGAATCGAACAGTTGGAGGAAACAATCCGGCGTCGCGACTTCACCATCGCACGACTGAAGGAGAGGCTCACACGGTTGACTGACGCTCACGTTGAGGCTTCATCCATCGCCACCCGTTTTTCTGCTATCGCGCGTGCCTTCCGAAACTGGCGCCAATATGCACATGAGGAGAAGCGCGACCGCATCCTGACAGAGAAGTTCATCGAGCCTTGGCGTCAGAAACGTCTCATGACAAAGATTATGACTGCTTGGCGATCAAGGGCGCGGGCCAACGCCAAAGCAGCTCAAGAAGCTTACTGGCGCAAGCAAATTGTGGACGTATCCACACAAATCGTTAGTCACTACAACCAGGCCTTGGCAGACGCACGAGAGCGACTCGCCGCTACAGAGCTGCAACTTCAGTATAGTGAACAAGACAAACGTGTTCTGGAGGAAAAGCTCCGACAGAGCTTCCTGCGTGGTGTCAGTGCATTGAATCGCGAAGCCTTTGCGCTTTTCCGCGGAAATCCAAACGTCGATGCGGGAGATGGCACTGCTCCTTTCGGAAACTGGGACCAGAGGAACGATGCGCCGATGAGGCCTAACGGCTCTCAGTCAGCAGCAGCGAGTAGCGAGAGTGACAACACAAATGCACCTCAGGCAGCTGCTGCTGACATCGTTCGAAGCGCCCTCTCGCGGCCACCTCAGCCAAAGCATCCAGCAGATGTGGCTGCAGAACAAACCCAGTCGAAGGCTCCGTCAGGATACCCTCGTGTGCCACTCACCGAATCGCTTGTATCCGATAATATGTTTAACACCAGCAATGCAGGAGGCTTTGCATATAGCGCTGAGCCCGTGCAGCAGCTGCCATCCATGTCAACGAGCTCGCAGCCTGTGAAGCAGCCCAATTACCAGCAGGGATATGTTCAGCCCACAGCAAGACCCATGGTGAACATGCCTATTCCACCATCCATTACCGAAGATTCGGAGTTTGCGTATGCCTACGTGCGGCCTCCTCAGCCTCACCAGAAGCCGTTGCCGTACGAGCAGCAGCAGCAGCAGCAACTCTCTGCTCCCATTTCACGTCCGACAACGGGGGCAATTGCTCCCACGATCGCCCCTGGCCCCGCCACGACTTCTGCGACCATTGGGATCCTGTCCTCGAGACCAGGTTCTGCTAGTGTAAGCACAGTGCGTAGCAACACACAAGTTGTTCGAACCAAGCTGTAGATATTGAATTCCACCTGCATTGTATTCATAAAGTTTGTAATGTAATTTGTCAAGTATCGTGAGTTGGGATGGATCCAGTTTTGTTCCATTAGGTTCCGATTCTTGATGAAGTGCACTACTTCGAGCAAAATAATGCTACACATATGGATATTTAGGCAAGTGTGCGTTATATATTGGTGAATTTATCGCAGGGGTCGTAGTCAACTAACCCACCCCTCCCATACTGACCTTCACAAATTTCGTACATTGGACTTTTTTTTAAGGCTCACCAGCCAATGGGTTGCCTCGGTAGGTAGATCCAACACTCAAACGCACAACAAATATATCATCATATTAACATTAACCTAATCTAGGGAGAATAGTGTATTTTCATTATTCAACTGCACCTGCGCCCATTCGATTACCTTAAATATAACCTCAAAAACATGCAATCCAGCAGTTCCTGGGTTTAGATCGTTCGTCTTGCCATGTTCGAGTAACCAATACCCATACAGGACAGGAGCAGCGTCTTCGTGTTGGGATCAGGAGTGATCTTGAAGATGATATTCCAAAAGTCCTTCAGCAGTCGGAGGGTCTGAACTGCCTGGTCGGTCAACTTACCAACTCGAAGTCGTGAAACATCTTCTGGACCCAACGCCATCAACATGATAAAGAGCGATTGGTGTGCCGAGTCAATGCAGCCACCTTCTGCGATCTCTTCAACCACAAGCTTGCCTGCCACCCGCCCAAGGTTCTCAGGAAGCATAAGCTCCTGAGCACTTCGAGTGATTTCCTCCTCTAGGGTGAGAGGCTCCTGGCGCTTCTTCGACTGGTTCATGGCGCGCTTTCGTGTCTTGGCCAATTTCGCGAGTGCACGCGCACGGGCATTCTCATCGTCACCAGAATCCTCGTCATCATCATCTTTTGCTTCCTCTTCCTCCTCTTCTTCCTCTTCTTCCTCGTCTGCTCGCATCTCGTCGTCATCATCCTCGCCAATCTTTCGCGAAGGGTCTACATCACCGAGCTGAGATGGTAGCAATGCAGGGTCAGTCTTACTCAACTCGAGAAGAGCTGCTGGGGACATGGACGTGCGCTGGGCAGAGTGCAAACAGCCCGTGGTCGAATCGGCTGCAAGAGAGATACCATAGCCAGGACTACCGCCTGACTCCTTGCCTTTGTAAGCATCTGTGTAAATCATCACATCCGGGATAAAGTTGTTGAACACACCGCGTGCTGAGGTTGCCATACGCTGTGCCAACGCCGGTGAGCATCGTGTTGTGTAAGCAACACCACGAACACGCTTGACGCGACCAGGGTCGACCAAGGTCAATGGCTCGAGCTGCTTGACAATGGGGCATGTAAACAACACCTCACCGCCACCTGATGGCGGTGCACCTCGCTTAACGACTTTAAGTGTGGGAGCAGGCGAGACGTTGCCCGCGGGGTCAGTCGCACCGATACCAAAGTGCTTCATCATGGGGATAGTCACGGCACGGAAGATATCGACGCTGATGTCCGTGTCCATGTTGGTGACGCAGCCAGTGAGCCGAATGGACATATTGGTCTTAGAGAAGGGGGCGAGAATCATCAGAGCCTCAAGGAAGTAACCCACACAGCGGGTCGGAGGGCACTCGTGCTCAATGTCCTCACCACCGAGAAGAATACCTGGCGTGAACTTCAGACTCGTACCCGTTTCATTGATCTTAACTCGTGTACCATTTGTAATGCGGTCGATCAGTCGGAGGAAGCTGATCTCGTAGTCACGCAGACCGGGCTTCTCGTCTGCGGACCGAATTTCGTCGATGCGAATCGCCTTACCACTCAGCAGCGAGCAGATGATTCTCAGTCGGAACAGTTTGGAGCCCTTCATCTGCATGAACTTGGGCACATTCAATGAGTCAATTTTGTCGTGCACGGCGACCTTTTTGGCTGCCTCTTTTGCCTCGGCGATCTGGGTTTCCCTGCGAATCGCGCGGGTTTCCTCAATACCTCGGATCTTGCGTGGGAGCGGGATTTGGGTGCCGCGGTACGGCGCCTCCCGCTTGCCAAACAGGCCACCCTTCTTGCCTTTGGAAGAGCTCATGGTATGCAACCGAATATTCAGTCAATCCGGTCCACTCCTATCCTTGACTCTGTTAAACACGCACGCTCCGCAGCTTATTTTCTCTCTCCTCCGGGCTTGGTCACGGAAAGGTCTAAAACGAGAGGGTTACGCAGGCTACACCGGAGCAACAATGTGAGCGGCAGCTTTCCGCGAGTAATACAACGCGGAACACGCATTAAACTCGCTTAGTACACTACCCTACGACGCTATTTTTACTAGCGGGAATACACGGCATTTCATGTAGGGGGGTGAAATCATCCACCCGATCCTGTCCCTCCGAGAGCCCATTCACGACCCGCTTGACGCGGGGACATGGCGCTACGCTCTGATCATGCGCTATCTACGATTTGTGAGTGTATTCTAAAGTACTTCCGTAATGATATTCTCTAAACAATGCCAGGTACTGTGAGTATATTTAACAATCTATTCACTTCTGTGACTGGGAATCTTTTGAGGGACTGGTGCCTAAGCTGCTTCCGCTGTTGGTGCTACTGCTTGGTGGCTGACTATGTGACGGAACAGGGGCTTGATTACCTGCTCCTGCTCCAGATTCCTTGCCATCTTTTGCCACTTGAGACGAACCTCCAAGGATCGACTGAATCACCGAAGCCGTTGATGGTGCCGATGTCGAACCAGTGGCGGGCACCGCAGCCGAGTTACTTCCCGCTGTTGACGTTGTTGCTGCTGCGGGCTTGCTGAGGGCTAGTGATGGCGCCGTTGGCGTCGATCGTAGAGTATACTTCAAGGTCTCACTCAAGGGCGACGGCGCTCCAGTGAGGGTGGGAGAGGCACTCACCGATTTTGTGACTGAAGGCAAGGCTGCAGTGGGGGACGTGGTAGGATTTTGAAGTGGTGTGCTAGTAGCTACGGGGGGTGTTGTGACCGGTGTCGTAACGCCTGACCCTGAGCTTGTCTGCGCCAAAGCCGCAAGCGGACCCGTGAGTGGCACTCCTAATTTTGCCAGGACCTCAGCCGCGCTCGCTGCTAGAGAGGTTGGCGGACTTGCGGTTGAAGTGGCAGCACCAGGAGTTGGCGTGAGTGTCGGCGTGGTACCAGGTGTGGTTCGGGATGTTGCAAGAGGCGCAACACCTGAGGACGGGAGCGAAGAAGGAAGTAGGGACGCAGGTAAAGTGGGCATCGAGCCCGGGCTAATTAGAGGTCTCGTACCTATCGGTGGAACATGGGGTTCTGCTGGAGGATTGGTCGCTGCGCTAGAAGGGGGTGCAGGTGATGCTGCTGGGGCTGCAGTGGACGACAAAGCACAGGAGGCCTCAACACGCTTACCAGCCTTCTTAGCCTCGATCAGCTTCTTGTAGAAGTCGAGCTCGTCACCCTCCATTACGTAACCCTCCACACGCCCAGGCCGACCGGAGCGCGAGGGTCTTCCAGGATACAACTTATCATTGATGGTCATCGGGAGTGAATGCGAATTCCCCTGAGCAGGTACGACCAATGGAGTCTGTGTTGCTGAGTCCGGGTCTGAATGAGGTGAAGCAGCCGAGGATGCCGTTGGTAGTGCGGCTTGGGTATGCGTTGCCGACGTGGCGTCTTGCGCCTCGCTCGCTTGCGGGGTGGGCAGACCAGTCGTGGTTGCTGCTTTGACGAGTGGAGATGGCTGTACTAAGCTTGGTCGAAGTGGTGTCTCCATCGCAACCGGATTTAGTGCCGTACGTGTTGATTCCACACGCTTACTGATGGGAATATCGGCATCAGGGATTGCCATGGCTCCCTCGCCACTCGTATGACCCTTCGATCCAGAGACATCCATCGAGTCTGTTTCGGGACCCGACACAGACTGGCGGGCTAGTTGGCCAGGAGAATAAACAGACGTTACTTCTACAGGCACCAAGCTTGCGTCTGGCTGCGGCATGAGAATCGATGCTGGAGAGCTGAGACCTGGGGCCACGCTTGTCGCTTCACTGGCATTTCTGACATCGAGCTCGATCCCCGAGCCTGAAGTCCTCGTTTTCTGCAATGTTGGTGGTAAGACATGCGTTAAGCTCGTTAGCAGTTCCAATCCCGCGTCAATCGCTTGGGGCTCGTCATCCTCTGCACCAAGAACCGCCGCATAAGCCTTTCTGTTGGTACTGGAGGCCGCTTCGGGACTGGGCTGCGCAGATTGATCAGGAATGGGTGCCTTTGGTCGAGTTCTCCGCGTCCTATTGGCAGCCATTTGGTGAGCTTTCTCGAGCGCCTGGGCGTGTTCCATAGCTTGCTGCTGAGCTTCCAGGTTGGAGGGTGCAGCCTCAAGTGCTGCATGTACAAGAACTTCGATTGGTTGAGGAATCGAATCGAGTGCCTGACGGCTCTCATTCTGGAGTTTGGTCGAGGGTCCATGTGGGATGGGCAGCTCAAGGCGCTGGAACTCATTCTCTAGTTCGCTTACTCGTGCGATAGCGTCGCTCAGACATTGATGAAGTGTGGCAACATATGAAACCGCAACAGCACATTCGTACTTGCGCTTGTGATTCGATTCGGTGAGACGATTCACCTGGTTTTCTGCAATATAGACGACGAGTTCAAGTGAGTTACATGGATAAGCTAATTAAAATACATGGGGTCGGGAGTTACAGCGCGTCATAAAGGTCCATCATCCATCATACGACATGTTAACACTTACCAAGCTGCTCGATTCTAAGCTTCGCCTTGGTATCGGGCCGCATTCCGGCGCGAATGAAGGCGTTACGTTCCTCGGCTGCAATAGATATGACAGAGGCTGCATTGAACGGTATGTTGCGCTCCAGGTCGTGCATTTCCTTGACCTCCTCCGCTGTGGGCACCTCGCTTTCCGCGACGGACGGGTCAGGATGCCCAGGATAGATGAGATGCCACTCTGAAACCGGGTTGGACATGTTCCTTCAGTGTAATGTTTCTGTATATCCTGTGATCTATGGGCAGTGTCAATCACTTTGGCTATTTTCTGTGACTATCCTCCTCGTCAGACGCGAGATATCTACAAAAATCGAATGAGGACGACAAAACTGGATATTATCTGTAACTCGGCACATGCTGAATGTGCTAGCAAACTATGCTGGCAAACCTATAGACCATCTCGAGTCTAGCTTACTCACCGAAATTGAGCGCGATGTGGAGGAGTTCATCCAGCGTTTTGGACCCGTTTCCGCCCTCCCCTCATTGGTTTCCGCCCTCCCGAAGAATACTCCCGATGTGATACAGGGCGGGCTGGATCTGGGCCGGCAGCTGCTGGAACGACTCCGAACAACACTCGCTGCGCTCTCAGATCGTGCAGCACTGGTCTCCTGCATCCCTGATGCCCTCCGGATTTTAACTTGCGTTGGGATGATCTTCGACACGCTGAGAATCCTATCGCGCACACGAGCGCACACTGGGGTATACAGCCAAACGAACAATTTACAGTTTATGTTCAGTGCCCTGGGAACGCTGGCAGCGATTCGCCAGGTCCTCCACTTTGTAACTTTCCTAGTGGAGACTTCGCCAACACCCGAAGTAGACCCACTGCAGAGGTTTAGCAGATATCGGGAGCTCGTACATCAGGCGTGCTTGACCCAGCGAAACCTGCTTTTGCTTCTACGCAACGTGGCCTTGCTCGAGCGAGGACCGGTCCAGGCATTCGCTGCAGCGTCGTTAGAGAATCCAGACGTGGTTCGGGCCGCCGTCGACATCTCTGGCTCACCGCTCGAGCTGTTTGTAACGGATTCAATGACGATAAGGAACCAAGACACACTGGAGTTACTTGCACGTAGCGACGCTCAATTGCGGACATCGCTGCGCCAGGCAGTGAAGGATCATGACTTTGATTTCCACAAACTACTATACTTCACACGACGATACTTTGGAACGACTGCCAAAGCCATTGGATGGCATTCAGTGCTAGATATCCTTGCAGCGTTATTGGTCGCACCAGCGGTACCATCCTCTTTAAGTTGGAGGTTTACTATGCGCTTGGACGAGCTCGTACCTGGTGAACCATGCCGCTCCCCTGCCAACTCAAATGGGGGTTCGGAATCCAAGGCGTCGGTGTACAAAGCGGATGACCCAGAGTTACATAATGGCTCGGAAGGCAAGTGCGATAGTGATGACGATGATGAATACGAGGGTGATGATACCGAACCAAAGTTCGTGATGCTCCTTGATGCCGTTTCACTGGATTCCTTGTTTGCTATCGCACTTGTGTGTACTTCAAATGCAGCCCTCCTGGCTCCTGTATTGCGTCTGCCCGGTTCAGAACCAGCTTCCAGGACCAGCACTGCGACGAACTCCAACAATTCCGAAGTCCCTTACTTCCTTTGGGCGAGTGCGGTAATGTGGGCTTTGCTCGGATTGACCAGCGCGAAGTATGTGCCTTATCTTAGGAGTGTTTTCGAGGCTGCGCTCGGAACCCATCGCCAACATTTGCTGCTTGTGACAGGATCAAATCACACATCTCCCTCTCAATCCAGAGCGATGCCCGTATCCGCTCCCAGCACACCAGCCGAGGGTGGGCAAAGAGAAGCTCCAGAGACGGCTGATGCGGACCACATCGGGACCGATTCATTTACGCTGGAGTTTGAATCCCATGAAGATCCCGATGAATCAAGCGCTAATCTGTTTAACTTCACTGATCAGACGAACAAGTTGCATTACATAATCCCCACGTATTCATCTTCCGTGCTGGCTGCGGAGTTCGCCCCAACCGAACCACAGGGTGGGGATGAATGCCGAGCAGCCCTTGTGACGAGCGCACTGCGCGCGATCACTTGCTTTACTTATGCTTGCGAAGCGGGAGCGGTACACCCTGTTGATGGGACAATGTTCAGCCGATCTCAGATTGAGCTACTTGCTAGACGATACGGGTTTGAAATTGACCAGATCGAGGACGCTCTCCAGCGTGCTTTACAGCAGGATGCTGATAGAGTTCAGTCACAAATTGGATACACGCCTACTGGCGCTGCCAAGGCGATAGTAGAAAGCGACGATACACGTGGCGAAGTTTCATCATGCGGGCGGCAGCAGCAACCATTCTGGTTGCGCGTTCATCCCGTGCTCCTTGCAGCCTGTGGTGTACGAATTGGTGCTCTTCTTTCAATCGACGCCACTAGTGCTAAGGTTTCAACAGGCAAAGCTATACCACCTATGTATTCAGAGTCTGAGCAACCCAACAGCCTATCACATTCAGATCCCACCTTTGCGGAGAGCGAACGAGTTCAACAGGCAACGTCACTGGCTTCACAAGTCTTTATCGGACCAACGTGGCTTGTGCACTTGACTGAATTACTCGGTTCTCAGGTCTGGCCATGGAATGAGCAGGTCGGGAGTGTAGCATTCATCTCGCCCGTGCCAGGATATCTCGCACCATTACTCGAGTGCAACCCACACTCGCTGGTTTCGAGAGCAGACAAGCGATTCAGCGAGTGGTGCTGTTCTTCATCTATTGCAAGTCCGCAAGCGCCCCGTCGACCATCGTTTGTGACAGACAGCCATGAGCTGCGCAAAGCATTGGACACGCTAAAGGACGCAGCGATCCGTCTTCTCTCCGGTGAGCGCGTTCGCCTTCTCTGGCTTGCACTCCAGTGGAGTCATGGTGCTGCCGTAGCCGGGATATGCTATCATATTAAGAGACTACTCGTTGATCATGCGGGTCGTCTGGATGCAGTGATGTCCAAATTCCGAGAGCTTTCAACAAGTACTCACGCCGCGCTGGTTGTTCTGCGAAGAATGCTGTACATCGCGCACCCGGTTTACGGCGCGGAAACCGTCTTCCGTAGTCTGTTCGAGTCGAAGGGCACGCTCTCTGCAGCTCTTGAACTCGTCAAAAGCCAGAAGAACCGCCAGCACGAAGGGTCCCAGACTAATGCGACCCAACCATCCTCACATGTCACCAATGAGGCCATGCTTCCAGTAGGAGCTGCAAGTGAGCGCGATCTAGACGGTCGAGGTAATCGAACGCTGCGTGCAATACTCCTGCAGCTCATGCTCTCCAACAACACTGACCTCGCGCGGGCGTCAGGCGAGCTTTTATATGCACTATGCGAGCGGCTTGCAGAGCGATATTTAGTGGAGCAGTCGATGGCTGGTGAGGTTCCTATCAACTTGGAGCGAATTCCGCTCCCTTCCAAAACGCAGCGTGAGGAAGCAGCTACCGCGCTCTTTATCTCTATGTGTGGATTCGGTCGAGCGGTTGGTCTTCTCGTGAACAAGGGCGTCGCTGGTTTTGCCCAATATGCGCAGCAAAGCACTACATCGAAGGAGTCTGTCTCAGATCTCTTTGGGTTGTCGCCTTAGTGTTGTTATAATAGTCCTCGTATGGTTTTCTTGCTCGCATTCACATGAACTTTACGGATGGGGATTTACTGATGACGCCAACAATAACATCCAAACAGTGGTTAATTCCGAGTGAATGCTACACACTATACACGTTGGTAAGATCAGAGCTTAGACTTGATACACTCCTTCAAGCAGACTCCAAGCATCTCTTCAAGCAGCTCCACAAGCGCCAGTGCTGCTTCATCCTGGCTTCGCACCTGTCTGCTGGATTTTTGATGACCCTCCACTGGCCGCTGAACCATACGGCCTGGGGTAGGAGCCAGGAGAGTTGAGAATCCAGCTTCGCGGGCCCCGCGGAGATTCGCTTCGAGATCATCTACCATGAGGCACTCGTTCGGAGCGAAACCCAGTTCTTTTGCGACGTAGGCAAACAATTCGGGTGCTGGTTTCCTCCGTCCTAACTTATACGACTCAAATATTCGGTCGAATGCGCCTCGAATGCGCTTGAGAGACGCGGGCTGGGCATCTTCACCACCATCTTGTATGGTACTCAACGCATGAGGCTGAGATTTTGTCTCCGATTCTTTCCTCGAAACATACAGCATATTCCAATTGTTGGTAAGTGCTGCGACCACATATCCCGCCTGCCTTAGCTTCTTAATCGAACGTAATACAGGTTCGCGCAGCTTCATCCCCACAGCTAGCTGCGTGAAGAGTTCCTCAAGCCGCATGCTCTTAATCGCGTTCTGTGTGATCCGTTGGCTTTCTTCCGCGTATTCAGCTTCACTCCTTTTGGCGTCGTCTGCCACCCGTTTCTTCTTATCCCGGGACTCCAACAGCCATGCTACGATGGGTGGCAGCTTCTCCTCCATCTCTCGGAGCATGGGCGCAAAGGCATGAGGCAACTCGACTCGACCACACTCGAGGTCTTCGAAGACCTGTGAGGTCGACAGGAAGTAATTGAGTGCGAGGCGCGGTAAACCCCACTTGTGCTCATACATAGCGATGATTGGGAGGGGTGAGTCGAACACCACACCCCCGAAATCAAACACTACCGCTTTGATTTCGGTTTCTCTCCTTGCGGTTTTGGATTGCATAGGGGAGCGTGGTAATGGGTGCGCTGTTGGATCAATCTGATGGTAGCAGTAGAGTGTCCAAGTTAGTATGTACCGACCTACGTCTATTTCTGCACCGCGCACAGGGTCGTATGCCAATTTCCAAGTTGGTCACACACCTGGTGCGAACGTAGATTTTGGATATCGAGCTGGGTGGTTCGCCCGTAGTTCCGAGCAGGTCTTTAGATCCTTGGGTTTTGTACAACCAGACCCATGCACTACGCGTCACCAGAGTATACCATATCGTTTATTATTTATGTACGCGTTACTCCTGCTTCTGCTGGTTGTTCTGTGCTGCTGCAGCAAACTTCTCGGACCACTCCTTGCGGCGCTGGGCAAACTCAGCAATGGTGAGCTCAAGACCAGTCTGGAGCGGCACGGTAGGCTCCCACTTCAGGAACTCCTTTGCACGTGTGATATCTGGGCGACGCTTCTTCGGGTCATCCGAAGGCAAGGGCTTGAAGTCGAGCTGGGCTTTAGGATCGATGATGTCCTGAATTTTGGAGGCGAGCTCGAGCATGGTGTACTCGCCGGGGTTACCCAAGTTCACAGGCCCAACGGTTTCATCGTTGTTCATCAAACGATAGAGACCTTCAACCATGTCGGAAACGTAGCAGAACGAGCGGGTCTGCTGACCGTCACCGTAGATGGTCAAGGGCTTGCCACTCAGGGCCTGAACAATAAAGTTCGAAACGACACGACCATCGTTCTCAAGCATGCGGGGACCGTAGGTGTTGAAAATTCGAGCGACGCGAATCTGCACTCCATACTGACGGAAGAAGTCGAAGAAGAGTGTCTCAGCAATCCGTTTGCCCTCATCGTAGCACGAGCGAATGCCAATTGGGTTCACGTTACCCCAGTAGGTCTCCACCTGAGGGTGGACATCGGGATCACCATACACTTCCGAAGTAGAGGTGAGCAGAATGCGGGCACGCGTGCGGCGTGCGAGCTCGAGCATGTTCAGCGCACCCATGAAAGACGTCTTGGCAGTGCGAACGGGGTCGTACTGGTAGAAGACTGGGGAGGCAGGGCAAGCCATGTGGTAGATCTGATCCACTTCGAGGTCGATAGGGTTAATGACATCGTGTCGAATGAACTCAAACCTTTCGTGCCCAATCCAGTGCTGGATGTTCGACTTCTCGCCCGAGAACAGGTTATCCAAGCAGATGACATAGTTCTTCTCGTCCTTCATGAGATAGTCCACCATGTGGGATCCGATGAAGCCCGCGCCGCCCGTGACCAGGATGCGTCGGTACTGGCGTTTCAGGTCACCGGGGTTAAGCACCGCAGGCGGCACATTAATCCTAATACAGTAAGTACAAGACCAGGACCACAGTACGGGGTGAGTAGAGTCCTTTGAGTCCTTTGAGTTGTTTGCAAATGCATCAGTGCAGTAGATCTCAGTAGTGAATCGATTCTGCATTGTAAAATTGAGACTGGAAATCTAATCTAAACAGCATTTATAAGCGGATCCTATATACAGCATTACTCAGCACGTACTTGCATTCAGCCATTTTGAACGTATGTCTTCGTCGTATCGAGCTGCCAAGGAACCCGAGCTGGGCAACTTACGGGTGCGAAAAATTTCGCTGCGACCGCGGCTCCCCGGGGTGACGGAATACCCTCTTCCAGAGCTCAAAACCGAACCCAACACGGCCGCGTATTTGCTCCAAATACGCGCTGTTCGCCGGGTGTTGGCCAGTGTGAAGGCCACTGCTGTGTGTGGCTCCTTGGGATGTGTCTGATATTTGGTATTATATTCCACCCAAACCTCCGATGCGCCTCGAAATTCGCGTTCACAGGGAAGGCAACCACTTGGGACACCGCTGCAAACCCGTGTTTGGCGTACCTTTCGGCTCATTCCGGTGGCTGATTCCTCTGCTGACCACTCATTTAGGGAAAATGAGCAGCTTCGTGTCCCGTCAGGACATGCCGCCCCCGGGCGGCTTCCCGGCCCTTCACCACAAGGGCGTCAACCTGCCCCGAAAGGGCTTTTCCGCGTTGACCATCTTTGGTGCATTCTTCGTGGTGTCGACGTTTGCGTTGGTCAAGACGATTAATTACATCAAGGAGAAGAATACTATGAAAGTCAACCGTGCTGTCGAGCGTGCGGCTCGGGCTGTTGTCCTGGAAGACATGTACGGACCTGCTCCTCTCCAACTCAAGCACCACCGTGCACACCTCGCGGCAGGCGTCAAGGATACTCGCGTCCGCGACTTCCTCGAGGCCGTCGACCTCAACGAGAAGATCAAGTGGGTCGAGTCTCAGCGCCCTCTTATCCCCAAGAACGCATAAGCTCGTGGTTCGCGGGAGGAAAGGGAAGCGAGAGGAGGGGTGGAAGGGGACAGGGGGGAAGAATGCAACACCGGTCCTTCTCGCTCCTCCTTCAGCCAGCATTATAGTCAGATCATAATGGTATAGCATGACATCACAGACCCGGTTGTAACAGGTGTGGGGGGAGCATGCTATCACCAACTTTCACGCACACTAACAAGCACTACCAAGCCCCAAGCCCCAAGCCCCAAGCCCCAAGCCCAGGAGCCGGCCAGGGTATGGTCAGTCCAGCAAGCTGGCCCACCTGACCATCAGCCCAATCGCAGGTCCCCCTACTTAACATATCCGCAGAAGGCGGCTCGACACCGGCGCTTTTGTAGCATCTATCAATCACGCCGGGCGGGCAGGCAGGCAGGCTTTTGCGCATTACATCTAGGTATATAAACTCAGCAGCTCAATTCAGCTCGGGCTGCTGCTACCCTGTACATCCATTACACAATAATTCATTCGTTAGCCTAATACACAAGCTGATTCAGTTTAACACCGTGATACATATGCCGTCGATCGAATCCGCTTCCTATGGTTCCTGTTGAGTTATTGATGAGTGTATTTCAATTGCTTGCACAAATATTACATCATGTCGAGGTTCGACGCCTCTCGACTCGTGGTGTTGGCCTCATCGCTAAGGCCAACGTGCTTCTTCCGCGTCGACGTTTCCTAATACTTGACAATTATCATAGAAACTAGGTATGACTAATCTACACACAATTACCTTCGTGAATACTGCTGACGATCACGATCACGATCTCGATCACCACCACCTGATCCGCTTCCACCTCTTCCTCCGCGATAGCCTCCTCGGTCTCCGGAGTCTCTGTAATCACCTTGATGCTGTCCTGGAGGTGGTGGGGGTGGCCTTCGATCGTAACTATCGCGGTTGTCATAAGAACGCGGTCGTCGCTCTCCCAGTCCCGCTGGAGCTCCCTGGTCTGATCGAGGCTGTCCTCCGTAGGGCATTTGCATTGGCGGTGGCATTGGTGGAGCTCCTCCACCTGGCATTCCGTATGGAGGTACAGACGTTGGTGGTGCAGCGGCTGGCGCTGCCTGTGGATATGAATATGGTGCAGGTGCCGGGACCGCGCCTGGCATCATGGGCATGGCACCTCGTGATAATACAAACTGCTGACGAATGCGTTGGTATCTCTGACAGTACTCCTTCCAGGTGTCTTCATCAAAGCCGTAGTTGAAGTAGTCGGTACGATCCGCGCCAGGTCGTCGCCAGGGCTTGCTCTCGAACTGGTCAATATTCTCTGCGAAGACGGATTCATCTGGTGCAGGCAGTCCAGTGGGTCGTGCTGCCGAACTTCCTGAGCCTGTCGCGGATCCAGCCGATCCTGCATCGGCGGATATGATTGCGTCTCCGGAGCCCGTTGCCTTTGTAGTGAGTGCCACATCGGCCTCCCCGCCTACGGACTCGGGTCCGACTCCACTGGAGCGAGCTGCTGCACTTGCTTCGGTGGTGCTAGCTGCCTCAGGGGCGCTTGGTGCTGAGGACTTTGCAGCCGCAGAAGATGCAACGTTAGTCGTTGAAGGCGCCGAGACCTTCTTCACTACGATCTGGATGCCCTCGTCCTCGGAGCTCGTCTCTTCCTCTGACTCGGACTCCGAAGCATCGTACCTCTGAGCCTGTTTTGAGTCGGTCTGGCCGGCGGCCGCCCCGGGTCCGGGCTCGGTTGTGCTACAGTGCAATAGAGATGGCGGTATATATCGTTAGGCTACGCTTATAACGGGAGTACACATTCATTTACCGCGAGAAGTGAGCATATTGGACGGGGAGAATTTGTATCTCTCCGCCAAGAGACGATTTGAAGCAGTTTGCGGGTGAACCTGGGAAGGATTCGCATTATGATGCAGCTATGTAGCGTTAAAACCTACCGATCCTGCTTGAGATCTCCATAAAAGTCGCCTAATTCGTCCATCAGACCGACTTTTCGAATGTATAATTCTTACGATTAGGATTCCATTTTAATTGACTTCCCAGAAGCCATGACTTGAATAGATTGGGTCACGGTGGATGCAGATCATGGGCAGACATGCTCGGTGCGCTCTATCGGACTCTTACCAGTAGCTGCAACGTCGCAGCCTGCTTGGATCATAAGAACAGCCCACGGAAACGAATTGTGAGCTGCGAGTAGCTGGAGGTTGAATCAAGATATCAGCGTCCGTCCAGGGTCCTCGCAGATGTTAGCTGCTTAGATATCTTTTCCAGTGTTGTTGCAATTCAAGTCTTTAATCCAACGATGCAAATAATGATATGGGGCATGCAAAGTGCGCGCTCTCTAGATTCGAGTCTGGGGACATTCAGCTATTCTTAGTCGTTTTCCGTCGTACTGCCATCCGTGGCCATTATCAAATTAGCCTGGAGATCCCAACGCCAAGTTGATCCCTCGGCCGGGCGCGTTTACTCATTCAACAGTCTATCTGGCGAGATATCCCCCCGCCGAGCCTTCTCAACTCTCTGGAGCAGACTCGCTAGTTCACTTTTTCAGTTATTGTATATTGCGCGATCCAGCTTGTGCACTGGAGTGTCAGGTCCATGAGTACATCCAACCTGGTGCTTACACCCGAAAGCAGCCCTCGGGGGCTGATTGCATCCACGTGCCGCACCGTTCTGGACGTCATCTCCAGACGCGCCTCAGGCTATCGAAAGTTTGAAGACGCATTGAACGCGTTCATCGCAAGTGGGGATGGTGGTGCGTACACGAAAAGCTGCAACGAGCTCACCCTCGTCTTTCAGAAGCTCAGCGATCAGGTGAACTCCTGTGAAGCTGCCCTCAAGGCAGCGAACGAGCTTGCATGGGCAGGTAAGCTGCGGCAGATCCAGCTGCTTGAGCAGCTCAAGTGGACCTCCACAATTCAATTGCACATGCTGAAGTTGGGCATTCTCAAAGGCGCAGAGCAAAGGAAGTGCCAGCACGCGGGTCATGGAGATCCTTCACACGAATGCGATGACGAATCGGAAGAACCAGAGCAGTCTCAGACGACTCAGGCCAGAGAAGCAGAAGAAAAGAGCAACTCACCAACGAACGCAGAGAGCAAACCAAGTGATCCAAACCAGGGAGACGATAACGAGGCCCCTGTCAAATTTTCACGCAATTATCCCACTGATCAGGCCAAAGACTCAATCGGAAAGCAGCTCCAGTCGGCTCTGGATACAGTTGACTCGATGCGATTCAACAACGAGACTTACATTCGAGACAGCCACATATTACGACAACGGGTGGCACAGGTTGCAGAGCGATTGGGAGAGATCATGGAGGAAATGCTAGAGTTCTTGGAGGACCCTAGCGAAGAATGAAATAGAGCAAAAACTGTATTGCTTCGTAGTGACATCAAGTTTCAAACGTACAGATCATCTGGCTTGGCCTCTACACAACACGGAGGACGTCACGAGCACACAGTTGACAATCATACCAGGTAGGGTGGCAGAAACAATAACATTCATTCTGCTGCGGTACACCTGCAATAGATGTAAATCAGTGAGCTTGTGATTCGTTGTGAGTACTAGATCAACTCAGACCTGTGATGCTGCAACAGTCGCCCTGGAGAACGGTAACATTCGGTTACTTAGACCATACGTAGACCAGGTGGAATGGGGCACACGGCTCGATCACCCGCCTCTGTGGCGGATACCTGACGAGGAGGACCATTCTGGTAGTCTACCGCACTTAGCCACCAGGCGGGATAGCCTGGTGACTGACCAATGTTGCCAGGCTCGTTGATGAAGCCATCGGCATACTTGAAGATGAGCTCGTCTGCGAGCTGCCACCAGCGCCGGACGACGGACTGGGCGAACTTGGTCATCTCGTCAGTGACCTTAGAGAAAGGAATCTGCTTTGAGATGTAGCGTTGGATGAGGGAGTCCACCATCTTCTGTGCTTCCTTCTCATACTGTTGCTGAAGTGCCTTGACGTCTTGAATTGCGTAGTTGAACTTGATAGTCGCGATGTTTAAGACGGCACGGTGCGCCCAGAACGCCGTGCTACGGTTGAACACAGCTTGGAACCCCCAAGAGTATTCATCAGGTAGGGACGGCATACCGGCGGCAAATGGAACCCACACGGTGCCATGTGGCGCATGAGGGCCATACCACAGCGTTCCACCAATGGCACCTTCGAGAGAAGGTCGTAGCTGCGCGATGTACGAATCACACGTGCGAATGATAGCGATGGCGCGTTCCCAGCTTCCACGCACTTGGCTTTCTCCCTTACCGCCTGTGAATCGATCAGGCATGTTGAAGGGTCCCGAAGCGAGGCCACGGGCAAGGTCCATATCAGTACCCTCGAGATAATCGCGGTAAATCTTCATCACGTCGTCCAATGACATCAAATTGTCGGGCTGGATAGAAACGGGGTAGGGCTTGTCAGTGCGCAGGTTAGTGTAGTTCGCAACCAATTTGGAAGCTTGGGATGGTGCTGCGAGCGTCATAGCTCGCCACATTCGGCGTCCACTGTAGTAGCGGTGGGAGTACTCACCTGCACTGAAGGCCATGGTAAAGTCGAGAGGATCACCGTTCTTGATCAGCTTTTCGCGCACAGCGAGCTCGTAGATACCCTTCGAGTACATGAACTTGTTGCTGTTGAAGTCGATCTCGCGAATGATAAACATGTTGGCAACCACGGTCATGTGCTTAGGGTCAATTTGCTGGGCAGCCCAGATGGCGCTGGCACCTGTGGGATCAGGCAAGATGTGGAAAATCCAGCCATCGTAGGGGTCAGCAACGATGAGACTCTCACCCGTGCCTTCGAATCCGGGTCCGTAGAAACCATACTGCTCTGCGAGAGTGCCCATGAGCACGACTGCGTCGCGTGCAGTGCGGGAACGCTCAAGAGCAATACGGCTGAGCTCATCAATGCTCAGAAGAGCCTTACCACCAAGGTTCACGGGCATCGCATTGTAAATTGCACTGCATGTGGCCTCACCGATTGCGACTTGGTGTTCATTGATCGCGGCATAGGTTTCCTCGTGGTAAGCGAAAGTGTGCTTCACTTGTGGGATGTATCCAATGGGCTTGAACGGCTGCTGGTCGCCGACAGGATAGTAGGCGGGTGCGCCTCGATCGTAGCCAACATAGCGTGGGTAACTTTCAGGGGACTCAAAGATCGGGCGCAGGGCACCCTCAGGATAATCTCGGGAGGGGATATGAACAAGTCTGGGGTCAGTCTCTCCGTCACCATCGCTGGAGTGGCCGACAAACGAGGAGCCGTCCGTCGAAGCCTGGGGTCCTACATAAATGACGGTGCACGAAAGTGCATGATGGAGAAGGAGGCCTGCAATCAGGGTGCACGCCAGAGCACTATGGGGCTTCATTTTACAAAAAAAGTCGCCTAGTGCGGTTAGGAGTGCGGCGTGGATGCGTAGACCAAGAGAAGCAGGCTACGCCGACTAGAGTGGTAGGAAGTTTCATGGTGTTGGAAGTGGGGTGGATCGCAGGGATGAGCTGCAGCTCCTCTGACGTGGATACCATATTGAAGCTGGGGGAGGGACACTGACGTCATGTACACGAATGCACGTCTTACTGGTCTCTCCACACGTGCAATAAGCTTGGTATCACCAAGCGTAAGAAAACACCCAAGCGTGATATCTCATGAGTGCGTGAGTATGGGTGGTCCATACGTCGAGATCATGAAGAACCACGGGTGATTCATCACAAAGCGCTGTTATCACCGCACGAGCGACGTGCACGCCTCCGGTACGACACTTGAGGAAAAGTGCTCGTTCTGAGAAGTTTTAGCCCGATCCGGCTAAAAAGATATCTGTCTTCCGTCCTGGCCCGGATTTGGCGATATCCACCATCGAAGTTACACAACAGTACATGTCGAGTTTATCATATGCGACTGAGCAGCGTCCTCGTCTTCTCATCACAGCAGAGTTCCGGTACGTAGAGGAGTTAGGACACCGCTTCTCATGGCCTGATACTCTTTAGACACATCACGATTCGGCCGAGTTTTATTCGACCACACAGAGGGAGCGTCGAAAGACGGTTTTCAGGTCGTCCTGCGTGGGATTGAGCCATTAACTAACCGTAATCCCGCCTACGCGATTATCCTGTCTAGAGGCGTCAGTAGCAATGTAGAAAAAGCGCGTCTCATTGTTGACGAGCTCCGAAACGATCGATGGGAGCGCACCTGGATTTCTCAACCAGTCACGTACGTACACCTTTGCGCGCCTGCAGTGGGATGTTGCCGGAGTGCTGAGCAATGTGATGGCTTTCATTCGATTCCCGAACTCACTCCAAATTTGCCCGTCTATTCTTATCGCTTAACACTCTCGTAGACGACCTGAAGTTAAGTTCACTTTCAATCTGCCGGTCTTCTTTGGTCGACGCCAACCGCTACGCTTCTCGCTGTACAACGCGTCGGAGGATCAGGCGGCCATGTCCTTCCCTGAAAATGGCTATCTCGGCAAAGTGCTCCTGGACATGTCCGAAATTGCCTCGCAGGCCGCCGTGGAGTACACATGCACGGACGCAAATGACGCCTCCACAATAATCTGGGTTCGCGTTAGTGGTGTGGTTGTGACAGGATGTGATCAGTATGCCCTCTTCAACCTAGTTGGTGTTAACTGGCCTCGACCCTGCCGATCTCCCTCGGACTGCCGATTCGTACTGCTCAAGCGCAAGGATTCCATCGAGGAAAAATCCTGGCACCCGATCTATGAATCCGAACTCAAGCGTTCCGATTCGCCTGACTTCGGTCAGGTGCGCGTACCATGGGGTCTGCTCTACTGTACGCGTTCCGACCCTGAGTTCCGAATCGAAGTGATTCGTTACACAAAGAAGCGTTCGCTTGTTGCTGGTTTCATTGAGGGCAAGGCCAATGATCTGGAGAAATCGGGTGGCAATACGCTTGAGTATGCTGTACATGATGCTTCCAACCCAGAGTCAACCCGAGGCCTTATTCGCATTACAAACTTCCGGCGTTCTTCTGAGCCATCGTTCATTACACTGCTTCGCAACGGTGTGCGCCTCAAGTTCTCAGTCTTTATCGACTTCTGCAACGCCGATCCACATGCTGAGGGCAACAACCACTTCATTGGCCCTCGTGGTACTCCGCGAGAATCAGTGGCTTTCCGAGCCGTTTCGAACATCATCGACGCAATCTCCAACTACGCCACCCCAGCCATCGATGCTTATGGTGGTGGTCTCAGAGTACCGATTCAGGGCACGAAGGCCGAGCACGATTCTGAACTAAAGCGGTGCCGCACTTTCTTCCCACTCACGCTCTCTGTTAGCAACCGCACTCTCAATGGAGTTGATGGATTCAGACAAGCGTACTACAGCGTCCTCGACATGGATGATGAGATGGTCCGGAAGGATATCTGCCGGAGCACCCCAACGAGGCTGCTCTGCCGTCTCGTCGCACATGAGGCGTTCCGTGAAACCGACTCTTCTTATATGCAACCTTCGGCAACCAACGTTGATGGGACACCTGTGGGACAGCCAGGCACGGATGAGGCGAAACAGATTGAGCCTAAGATCGACACTTCCGGGTTCAATCTCACACCAAAGCCTGCCCATCCATCAGGCCCCCGAACCTACCACATCGCTGTCATGCTTTTTGACCGCACCTATGAGCCTCTCCCAGAGTATGTCTCTCAACTCATCTCATCGAGCCATCTTCCGGTCTCCTTCATCTACGTTGCGCTGCCAGGTAGCAGCACCAAGAAGCTTCGTGATGGGTATGTTCCACTTCCACCAGAAATCAGCGACGACCGTGCATGCTGTTGTGGGGGAGGTGAACCCGCACCCGTGACCTCCGTTGGGCGAGATGGTGAGCAAGCCATTCGTGATAATGTGCACTTTGTAGATTATGATGCTGCTATGCAAGGAGGGCTCAACAACCTTGCCGATGAAATCTTGTCCAAGATTCCCGCGCAAGTCACTGACTTTTACTACAAGTTGGCCGAAGGTAGGGTTGTCATGAATCGCGTCAAACCGCTAAGTGCAGACGAGCTTTACGATGCGATCCAGAACTAAACGATACAATCGTGAAGTTCTCTAATGCTCCCTTTTAGAGTCCCTTACCTCAATGTTCTGCATTGCAATGTTCTGCATGTTTTACAATTGTACGTTTCTCTAAAGTACACTCACCCAGTTAACTAACTTGAATCCCATGTGTACAGTTCTCTTCTCAATAATCCAGGCGCCATACTAAATTGGACCATCCCCACGCTTTGGAGTATATGATACGCATAATGGTTCAGCATTCATCCTCGCCCATACAAAGCAACCGATGCTACAACCTGTGGTGCTATTACTAGTTTATTCTGCATTCAAGTTATTGTGATGTACAGTTACCAAACATGCTTCGGCGACACGGGCCCGTGTGAGCGTTAAACTGAGACCGACCGGATGAACTTTCACGAAAATGATGACCATGCTTTTGACATCGTGTCTGCGGTTTAGTGCTCAACCTCAAACACACCAGCGGCACCCATACCAGAGCCGATGCACATGGACACAATACCGTACTTGCCCTTGCGGCGCTTAAGCTCGTTCAAGAGAGTAGCAGTCAATCGAGCACCAGTGCAGCCAAGTGGGTGACCAAGAGCGATGGCACCGCCGTTCGGGTTGACCTTCTCGGCGGGGAGATTCAATTGCTTGACGGTCATGACAGCCTGGGATGCGAAAGCCTCGTTGATCTCAAAAACGTCAATATCATTCTGAGTCAGGCCGACTTGCTCGAGGACGGCAGGGATGGCATAAGCAGGACCAATACCCATCACTGCAGGAGGAACACCGACGACCGAGAAACCACGGAAAACACCCTCGATAGGAAGACCGAGCTGATTGGCAGTCTTTCGTTTCATGAGAAGAACAGCTGCAGCACCGTCGGAGACCTGAGAGGCATTACCTGCGGTGGTAGAGCCACCAGGCTGGAAGGCAGGCTTGAGCTTGCTAAGACCCTCGAGTGTGGTCTCCTTGCGAGCACCTTCATCTGTATCGACGACGATCTCCTTCTTAGTACCGGTCTTCTTGTCCACAACGGTGGCCTTGACAGGGACGATCTCGTTCTTGAACTTACCACCCTCAATTGCAGCAACAGCGCGCTGGTGAGATCGAAGCGAGAACTCGTCCTGCTCCTGACGGGTGACCTTCCACTGTGCAGCGACGTTCTCAGAGGTGATACCCATAGGCAAGAGGCAGTCCTTGGCCTGCTGGTCAAGGAAGATCTTGGGGTTCAAACCGCCCTCCCAAGTGACCTTGGCAGTAGACATGGACTCAACACCCGCAGCAATACCGATGTCGTAGAATCCAGCGCGAATGTTGGCAGCAACATGAGCAATTGCCTGGAGACCCGAGGAGCACTGGCGGTTAATGATGTGAATGGGAACCGAGTAGGGGAAGCCTGCGAGGAAGGCAGCAATGCGAGCCTCGTTGGCGCGCTGGGAGTTGGAACCTAGCACGGTACCGACAACGATATCACCAACCTTCTTGGGGTCGAGCTTAGTCTTGTCAATCACGCCCTTGAGCACAGGAGCGAGGATGTCCTCGACGTACATGTCCTTGAATCCGCCACGGCGCGCCTTGGTGATGGCAGTGCGGAGGGCAGAGACGATGACGATATCATCATCGCTCTTGACACCCACCTTGCCGATCTCGTTGGCGGTGACCTCGGGCGTGAGGTGAGCGCGGTTCGCGATCGCCTCAGCAGCCGGGAACTGCTTCATCAGTGCTTCGACACGGTGCATCGTGAATGAGCTTCGAGCTAGAGTTGCGGTGTCGGCAACAAGTGTGCGGCGAGGGTGAGTTGTGATATCATGAGGAGGATAAGACCATCCCAATGCAGTGAGTATACATGTACGTTTCAGGATTGCAGATTCACTCGTCGGAGATCTTTGCCAGACGCAGGCAGGGTGAGGACTCATAAACACCGCTCAGGGGGTTATTTCCAGCCATGATATATTATCACGCGACCTCTCACTCGCGATCACCCGCCGATCCCGGACAGAGGATATGCCAGTTGAGATCTTTTTCCATGGATGGAAAATCGCTTCAAGTGCGTGATTCGCGTGGTTGAGTCGGATTATAGCTTGATTCATTCAGTAGAATATGCAGTAACAGAGTTGTATATCAATTTTTTAACCCTCTTCAGGCGCACGTGAACGCGAATTCAGACCGCAAAATCCCCTCCGTCTGACTCAGTTTCGACCTCTCAGAGACGTCATTAAAATCCACCCGGCGGGGGTCGGCGATATTCCGCGCGTGGACAGGCCGCGCGCGGAAATACGCACAAAATTATGAAAACTAGATATTCGTCAGGAGAAGCGCTCGGAGAGTCACAAACTACGCTTAATATGCGCGCAAACCCCCCGCACGACATATACACGGCGTACATCCCTCGGTTAAACTTTTGACATTGTGTGACTCACATATCTGCATAGCTTGCAACGGGTGTGGTGTGGGTGTAGGCGAGATTGCTGTGACTTGATCAGGATCAGAATCGTTCCCCCCACCGACACAACCCGCTCAATCCGCTGGGGCGCACTTGAAGCACCGCAAACAGCCTACCCTCGCAGACTCGCAATCGAATTCAGTCCCGGAGGTGTACTTCGCGCGTACACTACGTACACTGCGCCGCGGCATAGAACGCTCAACAGGTCAGTCGCCGAGTGTGTGTGTGTGTGGATTCTGGGTCTGATTGGATCCACCACGGAAGAGACGCGCCACATGCACCAACCCCGCATCATGCACGATGAGTCGGACTCGGCGAGGTACACGAATCTCTTGGCGAGGCACCACCAGCGTGCGGGCTTGTCAGGATTCGAGGCTATGCTCGTGTATTATTTCCGCAATGATGTCACCTGGCAGTCGTTCCAGGAGTGGTTCTGCTCCATTGGTCTTTCAGCGTGGTTCTATCCCATTCCCTCTCAACCAAATGATACGTGCATTTTGTGCCATCGTCGACTCGAGCAGGACGCAGACGCCAGCGAGCAGGACCAGGATCAAAGCATCAGCTCACCGTCCAGCGTCATTGAGGGCTATCATGGACTGATTATTAAATCCCCGTCCCGACAAGTGATGGACGGGGATCTCTCTGCTACAGGAGCTGAGCCGAAGTCGCATGTAAGCGGGAGTTCGAAGAGCAAGGGCGACAAGAACAGCAGCAACACTAACTGCAGTAGATCTCGCGTGCGCGAGATGAACCTCCTCTGCAAGGATCCAGCTTGCATAGCAAAACGTAACGAAGGTGAAGACTTCGAGAAGCACGTTCATCGATTGAACCGCGAGCGGAGAACTAGGTTCCGCCATGCCTCGTTTGTATTCACCGGCTTTTTGATTTTCACCGTGCTAATGCTGTTATACCGCATTTCTGTCGGCGTATTCGGGTACTCGGGGCAAGGAAAGCCCCCAATGTATGGAGATTTCGAGGCGCAGAGACATTGGATGGAGATTACTGTGAACCTCCCAGCCAAGGACTGGTATGAACAAACCGAGGACAACGACTTACAGTACTGGGGGCTGGATTACCCTCCACTTTCTGCCTATTGGGCGTGGATCTGGGGCAAGATTGCGCAGGCCGTACCGATGCTTGCACCTCTTGTTGAGCTACACACATCTCGAGGTTACGAATCGGATGTAACCAAGCGATACATGCGATGGACTGTAATCTTCTCGGACTTGATGTTTTACTTGCCTGCGGCATGTCTCGCTGCGAGCGTGATGTATCGCCGCTACCGCTTTGCCACTCAAGTTCTCGTGATGATCCAACTTGCGCTCAATCCAGTTCTCGTTCTCATTGACCACGGCCACTTCCAGTACAATGGAGTTTCTATTGGTCTGATGCTATATGCCCTCTATGCGCTTGCTCGGAAGCGCCATTTTCAAGCAGCGGCTCTGTATACATGCTGCATTCTGTTCAAACAAACCGGACTTTACTACTCTTTGGCCTTTTTCTTTTACATGTTGGGTGCCGCTTACCAAGATGCTAAACAAAAAGTCGAGGCCGAGAAGAGCAAGTCAAAATGCCGCGTGTTTGCACTATTCATGGGCCGCGTTGTGTTACTTGCTTTGACTGTCATTGCAACGTGTGCGGCTGTGTTCGCGCCGATTGTGCTCTTTTCTGGTTCACCCAACCCACTTGCGACGTTCAAGCAAATCTTGCACCGTATGTTCCCAGTCGCTCGCGGCCTGTTCGAGGACAAGGTGGCGAACTTCTGGTGTGCGACCCACGTATTGATCAAGTGGAAATCGCTCTTTGCGAACGCACAGCTCTTCAGATTTGCGACTGTCGCAACCTTGGTAGGAGCACTACCAAGCTGCATTGACGTTGCGTTGCGACCAAGCTTCAAGCGCTTCGTCTACAGTCTAGTCTCGGTTTCCTTGAGTTTCTTCCTGTTTTCGTATCAAGTTCATGAGAAGAGTATTATCTTTGCCTTCACACCCTTGCTTCTCCTAGTCATCTACCACCCCATGATTGTGTTGTTCTGTGTCCGAGTCGGTGTGCTGTCGCTTTACCCGCTCCTTCGCAGGGATGGCCTAGGCATCATGACATGGTTTGCAAGCGCCCTCGCTGGTAACTCATTTAAACTTGCGACCTTCCTGGAGAACTATGTGTCACGGCCCTTCAGCTATCTTCCACCTCCAATTTTCAAGCTAGTGCCGCGTTCGGTTCGCGATTACCTGGGATTGACCTGCGAGCATGCTCCGACGTATCCAAACGCAACTCCGCGTCAAGATATGTCACCTGAGGCGATGAGAAAGTTCCAGCTCACCATCGGATTGGTGGTGCTTGCGTATCACTTCATGCCTGTCCCAGCTCGGTACCCAGATCTTCCAGATACTTTGATTGCATGCTACTCCTTCGTCGTGTTCTTCGTTGCCTACATCTTCTTCCTGTACTTCCAACTCTTCGTCCTTTCGGAACGATCGAATGCGGATGTGCAGCCAAATGGAAAGAATTCACCCCCAACGAAGGAATCATCGCCTGCCTCAGGTGCTGTAACTCACAGCTTCCAAAGAACAGACGATGCAGATCAGCTCATTAATGAGCAGTCTGGCGTAGTCTCCCGCCGACGAACCATCGCGACATCCCACAGAACCCCTCAAACTAGGGTACAGCTCATTTCATCTTCGCTAGCGTCGCCCTCGGCCACCACACTGCCTACTTCTAGGGTAAGTCAGGCTGGAGGCAGGATTGCTGACCAAGCATTCGACGACAAGACACAGCTCTTGCCAACCCCTCAGCCCACGAGGCTACGTGGTACAACACGGTCGCCTCAGCGGGTCAGAACTCCAGGCGACGCTCAGAGCAAACTTAGCCTATCAATCCAGGAAGGTCTGTCACCTCAGGTCGCCCGCGCATGTGATAACGCTGTTATCCCCCGAGTCTATGACGGTCGAGCAGATCCGCAGCCAGAGTAGTGGTTGGGCTTTTGATAGTGATTGGTTTTTAGCAGCTCCTCTTCGTGAGGGTGTTTCATTCGGAGGGTCATGCTCCGCCCCTCCAACAATTGTACATTACTTGATCTCTCAGTTCATTCCTTTCCGGTTGATGTACTTTACTTATGTATTCAAATTGGTAGCGGGACCGGAAACGCGACACACACAGCAACCACAATAACAATACCAAAAACACGCTTCCTATCTGTGTCTCAGCTCGCTGGGCCAGTTCGGTCGCTCCCATGTTCAACATACAATTAATGCAACTCGAGTGGACTAAGGAAGAAGTGATTTAAACCGTTATAGCTAACATACTGTCTCTCTCAAGTGTGTTGGCTATTGCATCAATCTATCACATCCATAGGATACTTGTTGGACCACCTCACCTCTTCATCAACCAATTCTGAGAAATTTCTCAAGCCGGCTGTTAGATTTCCAGCGTCTCTGTTTCCCGGGATCTGGGGAGTGCCCGACTTGTCTGACCGCGTAGAACCCATCCATGACCGACTCGCTGCCAGTATTCCCCTGGGAAGCTGACGGAACCCGCGGCAGGCGTGACAGGGAACTTAAAGTTGGTTCTCACTCTGAGACACCCCAGGACACTAGCAGTGAGAAGAGGAGGACGGACGCCCAACTATCGGAGATCCTGCGGATATCTAGGCTTATTACCGACGCCAATTCAGTTCCCGCCAGTGGTACGCATGTTAGGTTCTCGATCAGGACAGAGAATGGACTACCGCATGCCCCGAATCACTCTCCGGAGGACACTTCAGGTCACTCATTCTCTCATCAAGCGGAGGAGGGTCGGAGCGTCCCAGCCGAAAATGGTACATCTAGGTCGTATATGCACCTGCCCGGTCCTGATGCGGTCCCAGCGCGACTTCCACAATCCGAAGTCCCCGTGAGCGTCCTGGTTGAAAGGATTCCTAGACTTCTTGCGACTCTAGTACATGGGGAGATTGTGGATATCTTGGTTCGCACCACTGGCCAATACCTTGGCCCAGAGGCCCAAGATACCATGCAGTCCCTCATGGCACTCAGGTGTCCAGAACGCGACAGTCAACAGGGAGATCAGAACCGAGCAATGATGGGTCAGGTTTTGTCCGCGTCGGACATGCTGACCGACGCGCTTAATAATATTTTCACAAACTGTGTTCACGACATGTGTCGAAAGGGCGTTTTCCGCGCCATAGGCGGTAATTCCACTGTCCAAGAACTGCGGTCTCCTTCCAGCTTCGAAACACCACGATTAGTGCCAATCGAACCGCTGCCACAAGGAAAAGAGAGCGAAAGAGAATCTGCGGGCTCTCACGATACGAGACACAATGTAACTGAAAAACCAGCCCCGCCGAAGGCGCGGTCACAGGCGTGGAGGCTGGATGAACCCCAGGGACGTGCTTCAAGCCATGTGAACTACGAACTGAAGGTCCAGACAATAGCAAGCAAGGAGACACATGCCAATAAGCGTGTTGAAGCTTCTAATCGCGAGCCTACATTGACAGACGCCGAGAGCTGGCTGTTTGCATTGGGTGCGAGCGCGTCAACACCTTCTTCCAAGTCTGGTGCCCTCTCATTTGCACCATCCTGGCTTCCCTCCGACATTTATGCAGTTTCGTCCAGTGAAGAAGCGTTGAGCACCCAGTCCTATGCGACAAACTCGATGCTATGCGCTGGATCGATAACAAACATGTCATTACCAATTGGTCTGTCTGACCGTGTTCTAGCCACCTTCCGTCGCAAAGTGTTCCAATTGCCAGAATCAAAGCTTACTGCAATTGAGCAAGATCTCTTGGCTGGGCTCGAATCGTGTAATCAGGTGTCTGCCGAACTCTCCCCTCTGAAACAAGTGGAGACTCGCTTGATGCAGCAGCCGCCACAACTTGATGAGTCTCCAGTCCACGGACTTGGGTCACCTGCAAGTGCAGGTCTTTCACAACATCAGGAGCACCAGGAGGTTCTGTATCAACTTCTTCCTCGTATCACACAGATGCTCCCCTTGAGGTGGTGTATTCGAACTCTTCCATTGGTCTGTTCAGCGTGGGCCCAGGCGTTTGCCGCAGGGCTCTTCCCAGCCGTTGGTAACGCATTACACTTGGGGGCTGCACCCGTTCGTCAGGCTGACATTCCACCACTCGAAGTCCTCGAGCCCACCGCTTTTCAACCTTCGTCCATAATCGATTCAGCGATTCGAAACTCGGGTTTTGGCCTCACGTTAACTCATGCCCAGTCATTGTATGGTGAATGTAAGCTCCCTCCCACTCAATCACTCATTAGATGGCTCCAAGCGACGTCCACAGTTGATAACCCGCTGTACCAGCAAACGACGCGATCTCTGAACGCTTTAACTGTTGTCACTCCGGGTCAATGGGCGGCATCCCAATTTTGGCAGGAGTTAACTCCAACTAAGTCTCAGTCACGGGGACTACGTGAACCGGCATGTGATGCACATGGAGTACTATTGCTCGAGGACGAATTCAGTCCTGGCTCTGGTTCTGAGTCAGTATCCTCGAAGGAAGCACAATGGCTCACAAGTGTTCTCAACGAGTTGAGTGCGTACACAAGCTCGTCCTTGCCGTTTGTGTCTTTGCGAGTGGTTAGTTTCGCGGGATCATCCTTTGTTACTGACACACACTTAGCCTCGCTTGCGGTTGCAGCGTTTTCCATGTCGATTGAACATCTTGACCTTTCTGGATGTCAGCGCATTACCGACCTTGGAATTGAGGCGCTTTTCGGAAATTCCGACGCTTTGGATCGTCTTCTATCATCATCTTCAAACTCTGTGCGCGACAGAGGTAGAGCTGAGCAAAGCATCGTTGCTCCTGACACTATGCCCTCATATCCGAAAACGTTTGGGCAACTTCGCACGGACACCGCTGATGACCAACATGATTCAGAGGAACCCGCCTGCTCATCGTCTAACTGGATGTCGTCAGGATCTATACCGTTGGGAGCTCGTCTGAAGGGCCTTAGAATCAGTCATTGTACGAATCTTACACCGCTGTCCATGGAGGCGATTGCAGGGTCACCGAATCTGCCTGGGTATGTCGCACGGGTCTTAGAAAAACTCTCCTTAAGCGGGTCGCGCAATGTCGTTGGGCCATCGTTTGCGAGATGCCTCAGTCACCTTACTAGGCTTCGTGTCCTGAGCCTGCAGACCTTGCGTATTTCAGCCATGATGTTTGAAACTATGATGCAGCCGCAAGCAAACTTAGAGGCCGGAGTGCTCGGTCAACTTGAATGGCTTAATTTGAATGGTTGTTACGTTTCGGAGAGAGACCTTGAACAAATCATCATGTGGCTCTCGGCTGCGCAAGTCAGACATGCCCTTTCATCCGGAGATTGCAGACATTCACTCGCTCTGCGTGGTCTGTTTCTATCCGACTTGCAACTTTCGGTGACAGACCGTGTCCTTGCACAAATGGCTCCACTCATGACAAGTCTTACCGCTCTTGATTTATCAGGCGCTCGACGGCTAACTGATGCTGGAATTTCTAACTTGTTCACTTTGGAAGAGCCGTCGGTACCGAGCCAATTTGTCCCTGGCAACTTTGTCCCACTCGAAGAGCTCTACCTTACGAATGCGGTCGCGGTGACTGATGTCAGTTTCCATCAAATACTAAGTCGATGCCCCAGCATTCGCACGCTAGTTCTGGCGCGAACCGGGGTGCGTTCTTTATTCCCCTCAGAAGCCCTACATGCGATTGTCGAGGAGCTGCATGCTCAGTGCAAGGAATGGATTAGCGAGCACTTAGACATGGTGGAGATCAACCAGCAAGCTAGCGGTACAGAATCACCCGTTTCAGACCCAGATACACTCCTTGCGGATACAGAGTCAGTTGCCTTCTCATCTCACTCTTATGTCGACAATCCAGAAAATTCTTCGTGGTTTAAGCAAACGAAATCACCTGAATTTCGTAATAGGATACTGGCAAGCCTATTTTCATTGGGAGGGCCAGATCTGCAGGACAAGTCGTTTTCAAGTGTAGAACCAGAAGCCCTCGCACAAGGTATACCCAAGAGTGACCCAGCTCTACCGTGGAGCGCACGTAAGTATGCCTCCAATCCGGACTTCTATCCTGGTCATCTTGTGGAGCACGAAATGACAGTTCGAAAATCCCGCTTGAAGTCATGGCGCTTGGATGGAGGTGTTGACAGCGAGTTCGTGCTGCCTCACTCTATAAAGATTACACCGGCGGAGCCTAATTCACCGCAAGCTTTCATCAAGCGCACCTCCTCTCCAGACCCACCGAGAAACAAGGTGCCTCATTTAATGCAACTTCCCAAGCTAGCTCAGATGCAGGCAGTTGTTCAGAGGGCAGGAGCCCATCTGCAGTATTTAGATCTGGGTGGCTGTGCACTTCAAGCGAGGACTCTGCCAGCGAAACTTCGAAAGCTCCTAGCAGAGCAGAAGTGGCGTGTCGAAGTCTCAAACCACTCAGATGCTCAGGTGGCGAAGCCGATGCTCACTCTTGACATTCACCGGTCGGTCATTGAGTCCATTACTCCACTGCCCTCGCTGAAGGCCCTGCGCATTACGCTAGATTCCTCGTTGGACTTGCTCGAGGCAGATGCTTTTTCGGAACTGGGTGAACTCGTTGGACTCATGTGCATGCCATCAAGAGAGGATGACATCATGCACACCGGTTCTGCCCCCATCACCAGACGCGGCCTTTTGTCGCTTCATGTGAGCGTGTTGGGCAGCGCCTCCATGAGCCAGCGGTCTCATCCGGCCGAGTCAATGGTCTCAGGCAATATGGACTCCACTGCAGTGCCAAGAAACTTTATTAGCGGGCTCGTTCGTCGTCTTGGACCGACGCCAGATGGTGCCAAAAGACCCGCACTCCGCAGTCTCATTCTTGAAAGGTTCCCGAGGCCATCATCTCGCATGCAGGCTCAAGAGCTACAGTTCGCTCTTATCGACCTCCTGAGCAGTGTATCCTTGACAGCCTTATCTCTTGAAGGCTCGACTTGCGTTACTGATTCATTACTTGCTGAGCTGGTTCCTGCCTTGACTGGTTCATCGTTGCGTCTGCTGAATCTCTCACACACAGGTATTTCGAACTTAGGAATAGCGCGCCTATTCCAGATTGAGCTCGGACGTGGAAGTAGCAAAGAAGGGCGGCCTAAGCTAGACGAACAGAAAGTGTCCTCCACAGACCTGAAATCTCGACGTGCCAGATCGGAAACGCGAGGTGTGTCACACGCAGATAGTCTATGCCCATGCCCGATGTCAGAACTGCGGGTGTTGCTCCTACAGGGTCTACCCCTCGTGTCAGACGCAGCGCTCCGCAGTGTGCTCCGATGGGGCGCGCGACATCGTAATTCCCCACTCATGCTCCTGGACGCTGTAGGCGCCTCGATCACACCTGAAGGTATTAAAGATCTGGAAACCGATGGGCCTCTCCGACTTCCGTCACTGCGGTGCTTCTTTACGAATCAGATACAAGGTGCAGACTCGGTCAGATTGCTATCAATGTCATCATCGACATCGCCGTCTCCTGTGCCCAAGGCGGCAACGGCGACAGCGTCTAACAACCGACAACCAAGTCAACGAAGTTCAAGGCCGTTACGAGTAGTGTACCAATGAGTCAGTGCAATACTCCAGCAGTCTCTCCGTATGTAAATAAATCTAGGACTCCCGCTAACTGGTCTATTTATTTCCCTTGTAACTTGAGTGATATAAGCCGATTCGCAGGCGCTGGGAGCACTGAAAGCCAGCCAGTCCAGAGAAACGTGACGAATCGTTTTCTGCCTGCCTGGTTTTGGCCTGATCAGGCTAAACACGAGTCACTCTAAGAACATTGTCTAGTCGTGCTGGAACTAGATACTGAGTGAGTGCTGCGGCTGAGCGGCCGGTCTATTTGATTAAGCTCTTTTGCAGGAAGTTAAAGCGATTGACTATCACTCGCAACGCCTGAGACCTGCGTCAAATAATCGATTCAAGCGAAGTCGTCACTGAGCGCTAGCTCACGCCGCCCACGATTCCATGGGCAACTTCGCGTGCGGCACCGCGGCCGCGCCCGATCCGAGTTTCATCGACCCGCAGACGCCTATTCTCAGTGAGGCACCACCCAAGTTCTTCAATCAGGCGGACAGAAATGGTACGTAAGGGGGTTCAATCGAGACCGTTGGATTTGACTTGACTAGTACATGCGATTTTAAGTCGGATAAAGGGAGTTACCGTGTGCTGCTTGGTTAATAGGTGTGCTAGCGTGTTGTAATCTGCCTCACAAAGTACGAATTCTCCCCACATGTACACAACCCAGAACTGAACTCGGTCTGGAAGGGGAACTGCATGACTATTCTGAGGAATGCGCTGTCGATCCCCAACCCGGACTACGTACGGCTGCTGCGTCGGGCGCGTGAACGTGAACATAGACTCAGGCAGCGACTTAGACGTAAGGAGATTCGAGACAAGAAGCTGGCAAAATATGCGAAACAGGAAGAAAAGGCTGAAGCAGATGCCTATGCAGCCTCCAAATTCACCATCAGCTGGTTTGCCTCGTCTGCACAGCCGATTAAACCTGATGCGAAGGCTGGAAACGCAGCCGCCGGTGCCGAACTCGCTACAACGGAAGCATCCAATGGTGTTGTGGAGGGTCTTGCTGAGGCATCAAAGGTCGAAAGGGAGGCATCTACTCAGCATGCCAACGAGCCTCAAAACATTGTGAAGAATGAACAACAAGATGCCACCGAGGCTGATAATGCTGGTGATGTTCAATCACAGCCTCAGGCCGAGGCTTTGGCATCGCCTGCATCACCACCGCCAGTTGCAAGCCCAAACTCCCATACGAAGGATGGAAACAACAGTAACACACCAGCTGCGATTCTCGCTCGTCTGCAAGCAAAGAACGCGAAGAAGCGGAAGAAACTCGAGGATGAAGATCGTCTTGATGAAGAAGAAGCTCGAGAGGATGCTATTGCAGAGGCCGCAGACTCCCGACTTCGGGCTACACTCCAGCCCTTTACGCGTATTCTCCCCGAATCATTCTTAGAGCTTGTGTGGGAGTACTGGGGGTATTCAGAATCGATTGTAACGTCTGGTGGTGGAACGGGCGCAGGTGTCGCGTCGCAGAACTTGGAACTCCTAGAGCTCCGTTCCGGCCGTACCGTAGATCTTGTGGCAGCGCCAGTCGGTCGATCCAAGCACGCACTTGTGTATAGTCAAGGAGAGATCCTTGCTCTGACTGGACAGGTTCGAGGTGGCTTACTGCTTCGTACTGTTGATACATTTTCTCTGCGCACTTTTCGCTGGACAACAACCTGCACACTCGAACCCGCCCGTGTAAATGCTGCTGTAACATGGAACAGCTCTCGATCGATCCTCTACATCGTTGGCGGCAGCGATGGCTTCAAGGCGCTTTCGGATGTTATCGCGTTTGAGGTTCGCACTCGAAGGTGGCATCGCTTACCAAACCTGCCGTCTGCACGAAGAAACCACGCCGCTGCGTTGCTTAATGGCTGTCTTTACGTCGTTGGTGGCGTCAACGCTGCCGAGCGCGAACTGGCAACGGTTGATGTTCTCGATCTTAAGGACCCAAAGAACCTGACATGGAAATCCCTTGCGCCCATGTCAAAGTCTCGAGCATCCCTTGCTTTGATTGCTGCGAATGGCAAGCTATTCGCCATTGGTGGTCACGATCGAGCAACCTCACACGCATCAACTGAGATCTACTGTCCAACGTTTAACAAGTGGATCCCTGGTCCATCTCTGACAGAGCCTCGCTCAGGCGCTGCGGCGGTTTATTTGCCTGGTTTGCATTCCATCATCGTTACGGGGGGCTTGGGTGGTGAACAGTATCTAAGCTCCATTGAGGTGCTTTCACTCCCTGCGGAACCTGGGGTCGATGTCTTCCCGCGGGTTCTGCTACCTCCATCCGCCCAGGCTCAGGCCCAAGCCAAGTCACAAGCCCAAGCGACGTTAGATGCAACCGCGGTACAGGCCGATGGTGACGTGTCCGGTGAGTCCAAGCAAAAGCCAACGGTTGATCAGCGGTCGGCCATCGCCTTGTCTAAGGTCTTCCCGCCTGGGGCGAAGCTGCTTCCAACACGCGCTAGTGAGAGTGCGATTGCGAACGCAGAAGATGCCATTCGCCAGCGCGAGAAAGAGGAAAAGATGCGCAACGCACTTCGGGCTGCATCTGGTGCAAACGACTATAGTGCGTTGAATCTACGCATGTGTGGTGGTGGGTGGTACGTCGAAGATGATGGTGATGCATTCGCACGGCCTGACGAGAGCGCTGTCAAGAATCAAGCGGAGGACCAGGCTGCCGCGCGAGAGTTCCTAATGCCGAAGGATGCAGGAGTTGTCAACGAGAATGCGACAGCCATAACGAATCCCGATGCATCCACCGGTTCGGACGGATCCGAACCGAAAGAACGTGTCAAATGCGTGACTCTAAATGATATTTCGATCTTGTATGGTATTCGCAATCCAAATGGCGTCTACTACCGATCAGGCGGTGACTATGCTCTAATTAGCCGCCGCGAGCCCGCTGATCCTGCCTTTTCCCATGGCATCGATCAATGGCAGCACCAATTTGATCCGGATGCAAGTCCCTCCGGATTGCTGGCATGTTATCCTCAGGCGCTCGCCGTGACTGTGGCCCAAGCGCGAACTCAATCCATTCGTATGCTTGAGACTTGGTATGCCAAGGAGGAATCCCGTTTTTATGCACAGCGTGAGCAACAGCACAAGTCCCACGCTGAAAGTAACCCCAGCCTCCCAGTCGATGCCATCGTTTCAGATGCGTCTGAATCAGAAGATGAAGACGACGATGATGGATACTTGTTCGATCCCCTTGCGTCAGTTGATTCACCAGCTCAATGGCTGTCTCTCCTGCCAAATTGGCACGACATTGCAGCTGAATTCATGAATGAAACAGAAGTTCGCGCACTGTATTCAGCCTGCGAATGGCGACGGATGGCTGGCTCCGGTTTTGAACTCCGAAGACGTGTGTCCGGCCATGCCTCGGATGTTGTGCCTTACTCGGCAACCGAGTTGCTCCAGTTCCTCGAGTCATCTGATCAAGCCAGGAAAAGGGATGCTGAAGAGATTGAGCGAAAGCGCCAGGCCGCAAGGCTGCGTCGCCGTGAGAAGATCATGAGCAGCCAGCATGATATGGACGAGCTCAATGGCACTTTCCCCGAGGTTGATGATGACGATGACGATGATGATGGTGATGAGGAGGACGACGACCTGACGGAGCTGGATCCAGAGATCGCAGAGTTGTATGGATTAGCGCGCAAACATGAGGAAGTGGGCGCGACCAATGGGGCTCCCGTCTCATCTGGGGAGACTAATGACACGCATACGACACCAACAACGGATGCACAGGCCATTTCGGAGGCTCAGCTCCTTCAAGATCTCGATTCGTCCACTGCCGATGAAACTTCACCACAGCTTCGTCGAGTCGCTACCCCTCACCTCCGATCTAAACCCACCTCGGATGGACCTATGTCGTTGGGAGATGAAGAGGAAGAAGAGAAAGAAGAAGATATGTATGATCGAAATCCGCGCGCCCATGCAGAAGCAGGGCCTGCATCGCAAGAGGGTACTGTTGTTTCCGCATTCAATCCAGCAAAGCTTGGTGCCGAGAGTGGGGAGACCTCCCAGAATAGTCGTTCCAACTCGCGCCTTCCCTTCCTGCTTGATAATGCGACTGTGGACGAGGATTCTGAAGAGGACCTGCATGACACAGTGCCTGCACTCATGTCTAGGCCTCGCGGCGGCGGCAGTGGCAGCGGTAGTGGCGTTTCGTCTCCAAGTTCCCCACAGTCCCCACCTGCTCCAACCGACACTGTGCCTTCCTCAAGCCCTGCATCCACTCCAAACATTCGCAAGTCCAACACAACCAACACGAATAGCGCTTCTTCTTCACATGAGTACCCATTTGACCCACTGCCTAGTCAGCATCAGTCCTATCGCCAGAGCACGCCCCCAGGATCGGTGGCGTCGTCTCCGCACGGACCGCGCGTTTCTCCAACGAACGTTCCACGCTTATCGCACGCGGCGTTAGCACAGGCGCACGCACAGAGTATCATGGCAAGAAACCAGGCCTCATCGTTTGTGCAGATTACATCTACGCCTGACGGGTTGGAGAACATCATCGGCGTCAGCGGAGCGATCTCAACAACAGGACTGGACGCAGCGATAAGCTTCGCTGCGGACGGAACCGCCTTTGCTACGGGGTTCTCAAGTTCAGTTTCGAACAGTTCCCTACCCGTGGGCTCTATCTTTGCGCCAGGTGTGCTAACTGAACCGTCTTCATTGTCAACCCCTTCGCAAGGTGGAGAGACGCAGAGGCCGATGCCCGGTAGGATTTCTCGCACCTCAACCCAGCGCAAGTGATATGGATTTCGGTCTGTTCAAGTTGCTTTGCACGAGTACCCGACTGTAATTGTGGACCATAAATTGAAATGTTATTCCATTGGCCGATTTGCGTGTGTTGGCTGGCGGGTTGTTGTTGTTGTTGTTGTCGCTCAGACAGCTGACGGCCAGGTATCACTCGCTGGATTCTACTACATACCGGCCGCAGACTCACCCATATATTCCCCACAAGCACGCTAGAGCACTGGATAGGCGTAAACCTTCTGCCAGCCACATGACATGTATGGTGTGTGTCGCGTGGTGACGCGCGTTCTCCAGCAACCGCCAGCGCGCAGGAGGCTGCGGCCCAAATCCGGGCCAGGACGGATGGCGCTCACTAGTGAGCCAGAGTTGGAAAAAACGCATTGGAAACTGAGCTGAATACGTGCTTGGTTTGCGAGTGTAGTATCGCAATTTGATTTGATCACAAATGTTTCAGAGTCTACTCAGGCATTCTAACACTATGCGCACACCAATTAGTGCGCACACAAGTCCACTTATGAGAAAAACACTCGCCAAAACACAATCACGTGAGATTGGACGTTACTCACAGCAAATCCGATGTGCTGTTGAGACTGTGGCCGCCGCTGGCCATGCCAATATTCATCATCAAACGCAACCTGCAAGTGAGATGGTCCGAAAGGGAAATATCCTAAGCGGATCCCCCGTGCAGACTATCCAAACCAGAGACATGGCAACCACTACGAACACGGGTGGAACGGCCGCAAGCAATAACATCGTGCCGCTGCAGCCCTACACGTCGTGCCTCCACAACAACTCGTTTGCGGCCCAGATTGCCATGCCCAAGTATATGAATGACGTGTATTGGTGGGCGTATCTCGAGCCCTGGTCTCCCAAGATATTCGACCACCCCATTGTTGTGAACGCGATCCTGTGGGGCAACTACAACCGGCTGCGCGACGCGGCGGTGAAAGAGGTCCCGCGGGACCCCAAGGTGCCTAAGAAGGCGCTTCAGGTTGCTTGCGCGTATGGATCTGTTACGCCTGCACTGTTTGACGCACTCGATGAGTCTGCCCATCTCGAGATTGTGGACATCTCCCCTATTCAACTCGACATTGTTGCACGTAAGGTGGACAAGTTCCAGCGTGCCGCAAACCGACGCGGCCTGCAGACAACGCAGCCCGTGGAGTCTACCCCCTCAGCCCAAGTGTTTTATCAGTCCGACTATGCCAAGACCATCGGTAACCAGGTTTCGCAGCGCAAGTCGCTTACACTGCGTTTGGGCGACGCTGCCAACATGGAGTGTTATGAATCCCACACATTCGGCTTCGTCCTGAGCTTCTTCCTCTTGCACGAAGTTCCTAAGGATGTCCGTATGAAGATTGTGCGTGAAGCATTCCGAGTCGCCGCACCCGGTGCGAAGCTCGTATTCGTTGACTACCACGAGCCAACGAACTTGAATCCTGTCAAGCCCATTATGAAACTCGTGAATCAGTACCTCGAGCCCTTCGCTGAGGATCTCTGGGAGCACGAAATTGACACTTTCATCGACCCAGCACAAGCTCAACGCATCGCGTCCCGCACTAAGGAAACGTACTTCGGCGGATTGTATCAAAAAGTGGTGTACCAACTCAAATCCGAGTAAGTGATGTGTTCATTTATACGGGCAACACCTTCTTCGATTGAGCGAGGAGTACGAAAGTGCAGAGGATTCACATGTCGTCTACGCTGAGCTGGATGGTCGTAAATTTTCACTTTCATAATAATCGCGGCACTCACCCTAAACCCCGCGAAGCGATCGCGGAGCGTTCCCTCATATCGGCCACCATATTCCCTGTCTGTCTTATTGGCAATCTCTTGCATAAGACCCCCTGACCCCCTTTTCCACTATTGATTCGCTACTACTACTACTACTACTACTACACTAGTAGCGATCGCATAGCTCCCCTTATTCTTAATGCTATCCCCTACATATCTGCTGACCCCAAAAGCAAAACGTACTATAGTTGCACAGCACACGTCCATTGCTCCAACAAAAGCTAACAAACCAGGACCACGGCTTTCTTCATTGCAAGTGCTCAGTTTATAGCAATCTTCAGCACATTATGCCAGCCGCTTGTCTCATATGTGTCATCACAGCCTGTCGTTTCACAGTCTCTCTAAACTTGTCTCCACACAATCCTCCACACAAAGCCCTGTTTTATCCTGCTTCTGCTACTTATCACTGTTCCCTTATGATTTTTGCGCTTTGCTGGTCAACCTATGTTTAGTTTCATCCTATTTGTTTTTCATGTGTGTTGTTTAAGTCCCCGGACTGCATAGTTCCAGCTGAAAACGCCTCAATGAATGAACAACCGCAAGAATCGTGTTATAGAACGGCACGTTACGCATGGGCACGTTTTAAATCAGGTTCAATGCGCAAGGTCCGATAGACACACCTGCGCATTGAACTTATCCGCCCCAGCTCGAGCTACAGCTCCTAGAGAGCCATACAGCATTCGCTAGCTAACTAAATAACTGCCGTCAGCCCTTAGCCATTATCTATATGTCCTTTTCCACCCAGTCTCGGCTCTGACCCCTTCTTCTATCTCCTCTGCCTTCACCTCACTTGCCCTCAGCATTATTTGCTTTCGCCTTCCCCGCCTACAGTACCCTAAGTCTATGATAATTCGTGATGAGCGAACAAATACACACACGCTTTGCTACAGCGTTTAACGCCCAGTTTGACGTTTCTCGTTTGTGGGAGGATAACTGGTCAGTATATTGGTGTCATAGCGGCAAAAATTTGAATAATGCAGGTAAGCACCTTAGTTACGATAGACTATCTAACCTTAGCCCTTGATGGGTGCCTTAAGGATGCTGGGAAGAATCTTACCGGTGCAACCACCGAAGCCAACACGGAAACCGTCGCCCTGCGCGAAACCAGTGATTGTCACACGATCGCCATCCTGGAGCATCTTGCGGGTGTGGCCATTCTTGAGCTGAACAGTTTTCTCACCCTTCCAGGACAGCTCGAGCATCGAACCGAACTCGTGCTCCTGTTCACCGGAGATGGTACCCGAACCAAGGAGGTCACCAGGTTGGAGATTGCAGCCAGTAACGGTGTGGTGTGCAAGCATCTGATTTGCAGTCCAGTAGAGGTACTTGGCGTTCGAGGTGCAGACAACGGACTCCTCAGTCTCACCCTCTGGCGTGATGGAGACCTGCAGGTTGATGTTGTACGCGAGAGGCTTGTCTTCTGCGAGGTATTCAAGTGGAGCAGGATCCTGTACCTGGTTGGGAATTGCGAACGGAGCGAGCGCGTCGAAAGTAACGACCCAAGGGGAGATTGTAGTACCGAAGTTCTTGGCACCGAAGGGACCCAGGGGGACATACTCCCAGCGCTGAATGTCACGAGCTGACCAGTCGTTCAAGAGAACAACACCGAAGAGATGCTCAGATGCGTTCTTGATGTTGATAGGCTCACCGAGCTTGTTACCGGGGCCGACGAAGAAGCCCAATTCAAGTTCGAAATCGAGGGTCTTGGACTCGCCGTAGGTGGCAGGAGGCTGACCAGTGGGGCCAACGAGCTGACCGCAAGGTCGGCGAAGGTCAGTACCGGAGACGACAACCGAGGAAGCGCGACCGTGATAGCCGACGGGGAGCCAAGTCCAGTTGGGCTGGAGCGCGTTCTCGCGGCCTCGGAACATGACACCCACGTTGAACGCGTGGTTCTTCGAAGCGTAAAAGTCGGTGTAGTCTCCAATGTGAGCAGGCAGGAGCATCTTGACGCTAGACTGAGCAACCAAAGCCTTGGCCTTGACCTCTTCATTCGACGAGAGGCGCTTGTCCTCTCCATCGAGCAACAGCAGGCCCTGGATGATGCTGCGTGCCTCGGTCCAGGCCTGGCGTCCTGCGGCCATGAATGCGTTGAGGCTAGTCTGCTGGAATAGCGCACCACCCTGGAGATGTTGAGTGGAAGCGAAGAATCCAAGCTCAGCAAGTACAGTGAGGTCAAGGATCATCGCTCCGATTGCAACACCGATGTGGATCGCGCTGCCACTGCCACTGCCTGCAAGATCCGATCGTTCGAATACACCGTAGGGCAGGTTTTGGATAGGGAAGTCGGTTGTGGCCGGATCATACTCGACCCATGACTTCATTGCACCCAGTGCTGCAAGATTAACTGCGGTCTTGATCTCTTCGCTCATCGGGATCTAGTGAATATCACGATATAATGATCTCCAATATCCTTCTCAATTTCATAACCTGATCCGGCTAAAATCCAGCTGGCTGCCAGGTCAGGTGCGTTACACCTAGGACAAGGCAGCAGGGGTGCTGGAATATGCACGCTGGAGTAGGCAGCGCGGACGGAGGACATTCCACAAAGGGAATGTCAAGCCGCTCGGGACATGTACGTGGCACCGTGTGGTATACAATCTCCAAACATAGACGTGAGGACACGTGGTGCATACGCCTACCACGGGCTCCTCAAGTGTTGTGACAATGCAAATTTATTAGACTCTGGGGAGGTCGCAGGGCGCAACATCATTCGACCGAACGCAATACAGTTTTAATCACCAGGTGGATGCAGGCACTTGACACTTCGCCTGCTTCACGTGGAGCTGGTTGGGTACAAGTCCGATAGGACAAAGATCTATCCACCTACCTGCCCCACCCGAACCATCCAGAGAGGAAGCCAGAATTCGACTTGCTCGCGCTTGGTGAGGATTTTTGAGACTGCTCCGACCCATCAGCCGTCGCCGATGCATCTAGTGATGTATCTTGTAGCTGGATTGAAGCTTGACTCGTAGACGTAGCTCCGCAATCGGATGCTGCCATTGCATTCGATTCCGCTACTGAATCTTGCTGTGCAGCGCATGGCTCAGAAGCTGACGGCTTACCTGACAACTGCGCGGCCGGGACTGACGGCAACGCTTGGTGTTGCAATGGAACATGCGGTTGGGGCTGGACAACTGTCGTGGGAGGCTGTGATTGTGGATTCGATATTGGTGCATATGGAACCTGCTGAGGCACTGACGGAAGGGGCGCTGGTGCGGGTGCCAAAGGCACTTGTGCTACATACGATGCATATGTGGTTGGCTGCTCTGAGCTGGGGCTGGATTGCTGTGTTAAGCGGTATCTTTGCCATGGAGGGATGTTAGATGCATCCTGACCTTGAGTTGAAGCTGAAGTTGCCACAGGTGCTGGAACAGGAGCCGGAACTGGAGCCGGAATTGGCGCGGGAAGAGGTGGGGGGACTGGCGGAAGAGCTGCCGCGGGTGCTGCATAGGTAGGTGCATGCGCTGTCAGAGGAATTGGTGGTGGAACTGGGGGAAGTACCTGCGCAGGAATGGGCGGTGCACGGAGTTGAGCACTAGACGCGTGCTCGCCAGTATGGAGCGCATTACCCGTATTAATTGGAGTGGTTACCAGGGGTCGATCCTGTTGCTGTTGCGGTTCACTGTACCTTGTAGGTGGTGGAGGTAATAAATGCGCGGGAACCTGCATGAGTGCAGGCACTGATGATTTTTCTTGAGGGGGAACTTTGGGTGGTGCAGCTGAATTGATCTGCTGATATGGTTGCTGTTGGACGACTTGAGGTGAACCTGTCATTTGAGACTGCTTCGGCAAGGCATTTCCGCTTGTTTGACTTGTTTGACTTCCTGACACAGTCTCAACTGATCGTGCAAGTTGCTCACTTGCGACCTGCAGGCGACTTTCCTTTTCCTCGAGATGCTTCTTCTGAGACAAATGTACTCGCAGCTTCATATTCTGAACTGCCTCTTCCATCTCCGCAGTCAACTTCGAATCAACCGATGCTAGAAGCGATGAAACTAACATCCTCCACAACCAATCGGACGCCGGTACTAGGTTGTCAGGAGGCACACCTGCGTATGGTGTAATTGCATCAAACGATCCGTTCGCTCTTAAGACCACAAAGAGGTTCCTCAGCCCTTCTTTTAACAGCCACAGGTTGGTTTCATCTTGAGCGCTCGCCAAGAGATAAATTTCCTTCTCAGTCCATTTCGACGCCTCAATAAATGTACTCGTGGTCGCACCTTGCTTCTGCTCTGGCACAAAAATCTTCGTCAAATTATTCGATTTGGAAGTGATAGCTTGCTCATCAGCAGATGCATCTGATGAGGCGGCGATCGGGCGCTCGCCTAAAGCGCGAGCAAGGGATTGAAGTGCGACACCCAATCCTGTCAGCACAAAGCTGAGGGACTGCGCAAAATGGCGAGGGTAGGCCTGAGCCAACGCTGGTCCACGGTGAAGAACCAACTGAGTAAGTGTGCTGATGACGGCTGCGCGATACTCTGACGCTTCATTACGAGTTGAAAAGCTAAGACTTGTCTCATGACCGAAATAACACTGCTGAACTATCAGCTTTGCAAGAATTTCTGAGTCTTCTTCAGCACTCTCCGAAGCAGCAACCATTCTCACGATGCATGGGAGCTCTCCGATCAAGGGATCATCTGCAGGCAGGGAGATCAGATTGAATGAGGTTAGAATACGTAGACGGACTGCAGACCGCGTTGTAGATGCCCATCGTAGGGGAGACTGCGAGGATTCCAGCGGGGATTTAAATATCTTATCGCCACACTCATCAGCACGAGGAATGAACCAGTTCTCAACTTCCCTTGATAGACCTTCACTTTCAACGGCACGAATAACTTGCTGTGTTAGACGCTCCATAATTGCAATCCAATGCTCGCCTGAATCCTCCAGAACTTCACCTACGGAGGAGCATTCATTGGTCATGCCCTGGGATACGAACTTCTCGTGGTGAGAGACATGTGGCGAGTGCGACTGGTCTTTAGTGAATCGTGGATCAAGCTCGCTCGATGTTAGTAAAGTCTTGAGGATTGGGCCGACGCGACCTCGAACCTGAGGCCGAGAATCCTTGAGCAGGACAAGAAGAGCTCGAGCAACGTAGATTGCCAGCGCCCCTAAGAGTGGAGATGAACTCTCACGGAAGGAGCCAGAATCTCTTTGAATGACATATTTCAGACTTCCCAAGATCGTGCCTTCATCTACACCAAGTGCCCACGCAAGCGATGCTTCGACGGATGTACATGGATAAGGTAGAGCAGGTACAATGCCGGGTATCATGTGAGTTTGTGAAGTGCTCTCATTCGAGCTTGTCTGAGGTATCGCCGGGATCTGCGAGCCCATGCGGTCTAGCGCAGGTGTACGAATAGCTTGATCACGCAGGGCAGAGTCGATCTGACGTCTCAGATGGGCCAGGTAGACATCCGTGCTCATGCCGAGCTGGCCCAGCTCTTTGCACAAAAGCCCAAGTAGATCCAGCAAAAACGCGGTGTCTACTTGAGGATGTCTGGATTTGACCTCGGTCTGCTGGCCTATCGAGGTGGAATCGCTCTCGTCACAAGCTTCAAACGTATCATCCCACCCTACTACGTCATCTTCATCTGAGCTCAGCCTCAGTTCCGAATCCATTGCACTGAAAGAACTGTCATCGTCAAATTCAAATGCTTCCGACTGCACGAGGTCCTTTTCTAGGCCATATCGTTGCAAGTACTGTTTCGCCAGCTCTTGAGCAAGTGCTGCATCGTCGAGCGATGGTAAGGGACTCAAAAGTGCTAGAACAATTCCAAACAGGGCTTTAAACGCGTGTACCGTTGCGCTCGAAGTTGTTATTAGATGGTGGAGAGCCGCTGCAATGGGGGGAAATACTCCCTGACCATGTGCCGCGGGTGCTCCCAGAGATACCGCCGCCGCGTACGGGCTGCTTGCAGCGAGAGCTGGAATTGCTAGCAAGCCAACCAGTGATTGCCATTGTTCACTCGTCAGAATGTAATCGCAGTGCGCTTTGGTGAAGAGCATTAACGCGATAGAGAGTCGAGATGCCAAATAGCTCCGGGCTGGTCTAGAAAGACAGTGTAATAGCTCAAGCATCGATAGGGCTCTAGCTGTCGACCTATACGCCAGCGTCGGTTGCTTCGAGTTCAGTGGTGACTTGAGTGCAACCTGAACTAAACTGACAACTGTTCGTTCCAAGAGGAAACATGGTAGCGAGCTCGTGATTGAAGGGTTGAGTCTCAATATGAGTTTCTCAAACAGCGCTCGTACTGCAGGCCATAGCCATTGTCGACTTGTGTCATTATCGAGCCTTGAGTGGTTGCGCTCAAGCACGTTCACAACGCGTTCCAAGGCAAAGATAGTCACAGGCTCGCTCAAGAGCGCTGGATGGAGAGGCGCCTTTGAGATAGCACTTCCCTTGCGCTGCTTAACACCGCTCCGGTTCATTTCGGAAGTCGACGGTGCGGGCTCATCCGACCACGGTAAAATACTCGAGGGGATTCGTGCGCACGCCTGCGCAACTGCACCGCTTACTGCGGCTTCGATGTCGTTCGTTGAGTGGGTTGTGGCGAGCACTGCTGATTCCAATATTGACACGAACATTTGTAGGTTTTGGGTTGGTAAGGCTGAGATATGGTTGAACAGCTCGCGAAGCCGGCAGCCTCTCACAACAGTTATGGCTGCACGATAAAACGCCGTGTAAAGTGGTAAGATCGAAACAGGTACTTTGCGCAGGTCGATCAACCGGGAGGGACGTGGCGTAATGGTGTCCAGTCTGTGTTTCAAATTATCTCTTGCAAGCTCAGCTGCAACATCAGCGGTTTCATGCATTATCTCCCGAATTTGCGCAAGATTAGTACTTGTCGGACTCGCTTGACCACTCGATGAATATACAAACGAGAATGCTGTCGAAAGTGCTGAAGAAAGGAAACCGCTTCTAGAGCTTCCGCCGCTGCTACCCTCACCGCTGGTGCCTTGGCCGTGCTGCTGCTGACTACGAGCGATATATTGTTGGAACATGTCACCAACTCGCTTACGAGCCAGACGCGCAGCAACATCCTTGGAAGCTGAAGTTGAAGTCGGGACGATTGTCTGTTTCTCGCCGTTTCTGCGAAGCGCTCTACCGTCCTTAAGTGACGGCAGCGGTCTGCCGTTGGAATCTACAAAATCATCAAGCTCAATGAGATCTGCCGGCAGCAGCTGAAGCGCACGCATAAACAAAATACATTGAACGACATCCGGCCATGCTGAGCTGAGCATATCCAACCCCCTAGTCTGCGAGGCGGGGTTTCCATGGTTGTTATCTGTTGTCCCAGCCGCGCTACCCGATCCCGAATCAGAATTGTGGGATCGATCATTCATGGGAGCAAGAAGCGCTGCAAAGAGGAGTGACGTCAATGCGCAAGCACGTCGGCTGGCACCAAAAGCAAGAATGCATTCTGGCACATGTGCGGGTAACGAGGCCGAACTCGACGCAGGGATAACGGGCTCGTATGCGCGTGCGAATAATAATTTGCTTGCTCGAGGATCTTCTCCAATTGTCTCAAGGTTTCCAGAGACCCACCCGTATTCGTCACAGATCGACCCGAGAACAACCTGGAGAGCACGCGCGATTGTGGATATAATGCCATTGTACTCCTTCTTTAGACCACACGTCAAGCAGAGGGCTACACCTTGCTGACCGATGCGAAGGCATCGACTAAGAACACTGTCATGCTGATCAAGAACGCTGCGAGCAATGAGGTCTCCTCCAGGTCCGGGAGAGGGGAAATGGTCGGCCGTCGTATTCGTTCCGAACACAGACAGGGCCTTTGCCAGATCTGGTAAGGTGAGTCTTTGCTCCGTCAAAGCACTCTCAAGCGCAGGTTGCAGACTTGCCGGAGCCAACGCCATACTACTCCGAGCGGTTCCTTGTTTGTTGGAAACTAGGGCAGTCGAGTCTGCGTTCAAGATTCGTGCAAGCTGCGGCTGAAGCTGTAGCTGCAACTGTAGCTGTTTACCGATCTTGTGTCGCTGAATTAAGTGATTGAGCAGAAGGCGTGGCGCTGCAATGGAAACAATCAATGAGGAAGGGTCTAGCATCGTCGACGCTGGTAATCCAAAAAGGCATCCATCCTCGGTGGATCCAAGCCGAGGATCCAGGTAGTGAGTAGGGTTTGACGCTAACGTATTTCGAAGCCAGGCATTGAACTCGTCATCTTCGCTGAGCGTAGGCGCACCACCGCTCTCGACCATTGCATTACCAGACGATCCAGGAGTATCGCGATCGGAAGCTACAGTTAGACCTGCAATTGCAAAAGACTCTACCTCGCCCCAGAGCGACTTGCGTGAGGGTTGTGAGATGGCTCCGAGGGAAACACTATTAATCTCTTCGAGAGCCAGCTGGAGGTTTGTGGGTGGAGCAGGACTTGGCTTCAACTTGTCGAACTGAACAGCTGCTGCAGTGCGGTTAACACGGGCAAGAGCACTCGGTTCAATGCATGACAATAAAGCGAAGTACTGGCTGAGCGTGTCTTCCATGCGGCTCCATAAAAGGGTCATCATATCAGCACCAAGTGCGAGATGTGCGTTAGTTCGAAACAACCCGCGACTCTTGTTACTCGATAGCAGGCTTTTCCAACGTTGCTCCGCCGCTGCAGCTTCAGCAACCGATCCATTCCAGTCTCCAAGGAAGAGCGCTTGGGCTGGTTTGCCCGATTTGCTGGCATCTCCCATGGCAGGTGTGCCTCTGCCGGCAGCGGGTGATTGAGGCATTGTTCCCGTACCCGTGGCCGCGAGTGTACCTCCAACATAGAGATCGGTAGGACGAATTTCACGCTCTGAAATCCGATCATAGATCCCCTCCAAGTAATCACGAGGGAAATCGTGTACACCAGGCGTGTTCAGACCTCTCAGATTCTTAATATACTCCTCTTTCAGCATGCGAGGGCGCGCTCGGCTTGCAGCAACATTCCACAGATCTGTGTTCAATACGAGCACAGAGAAGGTAAGCGTGCCGCATGCCGCTGATGATCGGCAGGGCCATGGACATCGAGCATAATACTCCTCAGAGAATTTATCACAGATTCGCTCCACCTGTTGCGCCTCACCACGAAGGAAAAGGCATTGCATGAAGCTTCGGAATGCGACGTCAATTGGTGGCGTTCCCTTCGGCGGACGAGGCGGCATTAGAGGGTCATTTTCTTCCTCGAGTCCTGATTCACTCGGCGTACTTGGTTGTGGGGTGGTCAAGTCGTCCGCGCGAGAAACTTGCGAGAAGAAGTCCTTTGCCCAAATCTTTGTAAAGGCATCCAAGACTGCAAGTGGGAACGGCGTATGTTGTGCAAAGTATTCGCCAATTGCGTACTTGTCTAGACCCGTTGTAGAATACAAGAAGCTCGCTACAGACTCGGGAGTGAGCGGGTCTGGGAGTATCTGTTGCTCCTGTAGCGTTGGGAAGCAAGCGGCTCCTTGATTATTGAACAGTTCTGCGACTTGGCGAAGTTTCTTTTTGTTTAGCCGCACACGGCGCAATCGGCGCGCCTCATCGTCATCTCGATCATCAGCTTTCGACGGGAATGGGACCAAAGTAAGCCCTGGAATTGCGGGGCCAGCACCTGGCGCGCTTCGCTGATTCTGTTCGTGCTCTGCACCTTCATCAGTGGGAACTGTGCTCACGCTTGAACCGGTTCCATTCGCTGAGATCTGCATGAGTGTAGGGCAGAGTGCGGCCATCCCTGAATTGACACCCCACACAGCCAGACGGGCAAATGATGGAGATGTTTGTGCCTCAAAGTCCCTAATCGCTGGGTCATCGGGAAGAGTACAATCGGCTAGGGTCTCGGGCAATGAGTCCACAGTAAAAGTATTGGGACCAGTTCCTGGATCATCCGATGATTGTGCATATATGCTTGAAATGGGCGCGCGTCGCATGCCTGGGGTCTGAGAGAATGAGGCCGAGCTGAGAGGATGTTTCGTTTGGGATAACTCTCGCGGAGTAGACGGAGATACTGCAGAGTTGGGTAGTGCAAGAGAGGCTGAGGCAGCTACCGAGGCAGTGTGAATGGCGGTATCTGCAGAGGCCAAAATAGCTGCACGCAGTGATGGAGCCAAGAATAGCGCGTCAGAAGATACGGCTGGCTCATCGTCTGATCGATTGCGACGAGTAGTAGCAATACTAGTCCTTGACGACGTGAATGTTGATGCGATGGATCCTACTACCGCGGCTAAAGCATCCAAGCACAACAGATTACTTGAAACTGTGGCCAGAAGAGGAGCGGCTTCTGCGATTCCCAGAGGCTGTGCAGTAATTGCTTGTCGCAACGCTAAAATAGCGTTGGGTAGCCATTCTGGCACTTGAGTGGGAGAACTGGGCACGATACTTGATGAAGCAGCGGGTGATAAGGTTGATGAGGATGAAGGCGAGATCATAACAAGCGGGGCACTAATATTCGATTCGCCGAGGTGTGTTTGGCCCGATTTCTCACCTCCATGACGTTTTCGATTAGGAGGCGTTCCAGATCCAACGCTCTGGGGAGACTTCAGCAGAGTGTGTGCCAGTGAAGTCGGTGTAAGCGCTGGCAACCCACCGCGTATATTGGAAATCGACCGAAGAATAGCAATTGCGCCTGCCCTGGGACTAGCCAAGTCTGGCAGATATCTCGGCACATGCAGCAGCTGTGGGGAGGTCGCAGCACGTGCAAGCACGGCACAGAGATCCTCAAACAAGTTCGATGAATTCAGCTCACAGTCATAATTCTGGTAGAGACCAACCACGAGCGCTGGTTCACGGCAGAACTCAAGCAAGGATTCAAGCACAAGCTGCTTCATATCGTATTGAGCGGAGGCCTCAATTGGGGCACGTAAATGAACGCATCCAAAGAAGACCTCGAGCTGAACCTTTAAATGTGCTTTGAGATTGGAAAAGAGTGCAAAGATGAGTCGCAACACATGAGACAAAACGAGGAGGTCCTTTGACTGGCTTCCAGCAAGTAATGTCTTGCAAAGGGAGTCCTCAACAACAGAGATTAAATCTGGGAAATATCCTACCGCTGGCCCAGCCACTTCGAAGACCGTGCAAAGAGCTCTGAGTGCAAGTACTGAACTAGGCAAAGCTTTCGTTCGGTCTTCTGTCGAGGTTAAAACGTATTGTTCAGAGAGTCTATCGGCCGACTTCAGCAAGTAGTCAACGCCGCTCGACTTTGAGCGTGATTCCCAGTACTGTGGCGAGTCTTGAGTCATTTGTTGTAGCACTGCAGCAGCGGCCGCGGTCAAGAGCGCCGTAGCTGCCGCGGAGGTTGTTGGAGATGTTGCCGGGAGCTGGACCCCACCAAACGATGCAGCAGTGGCACCATTACCCGTTGAAGCTGCTGAAACGAGGGCAGCAACCGTAGCAGACGACGAATACTGAACGCCTGCCATTCCTAAAAGGAACGCCGCTGATTCGCTAGCTGACCGGAACCGCTGAGTCTGATTCGAACTTTCACTCCGGCTCTTGGGGATTTGTCGACTTGCTTTGCTAAGCAAGAACGATGGTTCGCTGAGCTGGGTCTGGTAAATCAGCGCAGAAAGGACGCGATTTGAGTATCCAAATGTCTGAGCCTCTGAATTGAGGGATCTACCCGCGGCCGGAGACATTCCAGAGGCTTGACCAGATGCCGAACCAATACCCACGGCGGTTTTCAGAATTAGATGCTGGAGTATTCTTACTAGGACGCGGGAGCCATTTGGCATCAGAGGATTCACATCGTAATACTGGTTAAGGTGTTCACACATCAGCCCTGCAGGGCTCACACCTGCCAGAGGTGATGCGAGTGCCAGTGACCTTCCAATGGTTGCTAACTCCACACTCTCGCTCGGTGTGCTCTTGTTATGCATCTCTGTTAGCTTGGATCTTGCAACACTGTCAGCCACCATCGCGGTAATCAAGGGATGTGAAAAGAGAGAGCGTCGGCCATTTCCAAGCGATGATACGCTGCCGACATTCGCGCCCCCTGGGACGAGACGTGAAAAGAGTAGAGATACGAACTGTAATACTGCTGAGGACGCCAACCTCTGGACGAGCGGTGGGACAATACGAGTCGCTGACGCAAAGTTCCACAAATACGAATAGGCCATCCAGATAGCAGTTTCCGTGAGAACCTCTGCCAACGAGCCTCGAACGGTTTCCAGAATAAGGTCAATGGCGACCGCTAGCGCAGCATGTTCATCGATTAGATAGGGACTCCAAAGGACTGCAGAGCCTTGCGAGGATGTCATTGCGGTTAGATCTTGCCATGCATCTGCTGCCATTAGGTCCTGCTCTGTTCGGAGGTCGTATCGCAATGGTGGAGGAGTCCCAATCGGTGCTGGAAGAACTCCAAACAAGTTCTCGATGACCGGAAGTTGCTCCGGGCTCGTGCGGCTTTCCACAGCGGATTGGATAATGCTTGCAGTGGAAGCCAAGGCTTCGGGGGTAGCATACGCAGGAGGAGCAAGTCGAGGTGGCACAAACTGCTGAGACCCCTTTTCATTCTGGCTCGAGGGATGCGACATGCGCGCGCGTGCTGCTGCTGCCGCTTCAGCTTGCGTAACTCCCAGGTGCAATGCTGAGAGATATTCAGCTACATCGTGAACATTGACACCCTTGGGTAGCCCATTGCGCCACCTTGTGGCACCTAGCATCACGAGATTCATTGCGGGAGCAATGAGCAAAGTGTTTCGATTGACGTAGCCCGCAACGAGAAATTTGTGGATTGCCTGCATCGTCAGTCTCTTGGCATCTGTGACAACCTCCTTGGGATCAGCCAGTACGACTGCCACAAATGGCTCAAGTAAAGTGATTGCATCAACATCATCTAAGGAGGACACCTGCACGATTCTCTCATGTAGTTGTTTGAGACCCCTGACCAGGCTGTTTTCGAAAGTTGTGGTGACGTCCTGGCTCTTGGACGCGGTCAGCCTAAGGACCGTGAGCACATTGTGAATCTCACTCTTAACGCAGTCAATGCCCTGCATGGTGTCACCACTCGGACAGGGCGCTCGGTCAGCCCGTTAAATTCGTGCTGCGCTCTCAGAGCTCTCAACTCCAACGTTTGAGGCGAGGTGTAGCCGCAGATTCGGGAGGTCTCACGAGACTCAGGAGGTGTTAGGGAGTGTAGTGAGGCAGATCTGAGCGGGAAAAGGCAAACAATCGTGAGATCTGTCAACAAAACCTTGCCATGACCGTATGCGGGCCGTGTCAATGGTCGCAAGACTGAGGTGTCCTCAGGAGAGGAGAAGTAGACGCTAGATTGGATGGACATAGAAGAGATCTCAGTAAGCCGACTCATACTTAACATCGTCAGGAGGGACATTCATATTCTAGCCAGTTTTCTGCATTATACAATGTCCACATCACGCTTATTCTGAATCGAGGCCGTTGATGAGTCATTCTGAAAAATAATCCCATCCACCCTCGGAAAGAGAATCGAATCGACACAGCTCTCTGCTCTATGCACTGGCTTGTGAGCCAGTAACGCGTGCACTACGGAAAATCAGACGTGAAAGATATACTACAGTGCAGTTTATTGGAACTATTGCTTACTTCTCAATAATACTCTCGGCCGAGCTACTGGCAATGTATTTCCAGGCCTGTGTCGGATCGGTCAGGTTGGCAATGGACACTGGAGGCTTGGAAGATGCGCTTACACGCGAGACATCCCCATCGCCCGTTAAAGCGACTGCTGCTACATCAGACTGAGGTTCTGTGGAGATGTGCAGCTTCACTTCAGCCACGTCAACCTCAATCACTGGTTCGGGTTGATGCTGTTGCTTCTGCGCTGATTGTGCTCGTTGCCGAAGTTGTGTCTCCGTCTCTTTGCTACGAATGTGGCGAATGTGTCGAACCACACCCTCATAGGATAGAGAAGCCGCGTCGTATAGACCTAATAAGGAAGTAAATGTAGCCTGTGCCGTTGCCGCCTGCTTGGGATTCGCTGTATACGCCTCATAGACCCGCGTCAAAAGAGTATGCACGAGTCTACGAATGTGAGTACTCTGTGGTTCAGTTGTGGATTCGTCGCTTTGATGGATACCACGCGCAGAGTGAGCCGCAAGCAGCAGGCGAAGCAACTCAGGTGCAGCTTTTGCACGCAATCGCGCAGACTCCGGCGAGAGTGGGAGCTCCCCAATTTCACTATGCGCGGGAATTTGGATACCGAGCTTCCGTGCAAGGTCAGAAGCCGCTGTAGGCGTCAGTGTAATGTAGCCCTCATCATCATCGTCGTCATCGCTGACATCATGCCTGCCGCCGTCACCCAAGTCGGTGAGTCGCAATGAACTGCTTTGAGGCGCTTTGGACTCGTCATAATCTGATGCGACCGGAGTCTCGTTGGGCTTGATCGACTCGAGTTCCTGAATGTTGTACAACTCTTGTCGCATAAGCGTGCAGACTCCAAGGAGAACATTCAAGAAGCTGTCCGCAACTTCAGCATCGGCTTCCTTTTCTTGCATGGCAAGTGCAAATTCAGACGATGCCTGAGGCGAATCAGCAGCCTGTTGCTTAGGTGATACTGCCGGCATGGGGACCAACTTTTCGGCGAATTCAATGCACTCAATTAACTTAAGCACAACGGGCGACGCTGGTTGGCTGACATTTGCATCGCCTGAAGCTTCCACTGAAGGCTCTGTCTCAAGGTCTCGCAAGCGAACTGCCAGCATAGAGAGCACTGCAAGAATCGATTGTTTTGCATGTGCCGCTTGCGTGGGACTCACACCGCTTGACGGAACAGCGGAAGCCCTACGTGCAGCCTCCCAGAAGTACGGCGCAATCTGGTAAACTCCGAAAACGCCATCCGATAGCAAGAAAACCGATAGCACACGCATGGCTTCTCGAAGAGGCAACGGGAGCTCTCCGGTTTCAGCGGCTGGATACTCAGCAACATGCGACAGCTCTTCAAGGGCCTCGATGACCAATCTCCTTCGATCGGTTGCAGCGAAGATGCCAGGTCGAGGGATAAGCACCGTGGTAGTCAGATCCTGAGATGGCGCATCATACACAACATTGGAGTTGTTCACGAATACAAGAGCAGATGTATCATCTGGATTGAGAACTTGAGATGCATCGGCTTCTTCCTCTTCCTCCTGATCTTGCTCACTCTTGCGCATCTCCGACATAGACGCAATCTTAGCTCCGGACGCGGTCTGAGCGTCAACTGAGAAGAACTTCGTAATTATAGGATCATCAATGTCAATCAGTTGGTTGCTGACAAGTGCGGTTGCCAAATGGAGAATAAGTGAAGCTCCGTTTTCTCCAGAAACAAGGACCTGAACATCAGGTGACTTCAGGAAAGCAGAGATATTACCGCTGACCGTGGGTCGGGCTGCATCGGGCGCACGCCCCAGGCTCTGCGCATACTGCTTGATCGACAGCCACTTATCCGAGTTGATTACATAGTCAGCATTTTCGGACGCTGCAGCTTTGTCTGCGGCATTGGACTCGTCAGGAGAAAGACTAGGAGACTGAAGCTTAACCGGTGAGCTCAGAGTACGCCAACGTAGTGTCGGCACTGGGGAAGATGATGGCATTGAGCGCGTTACATCATGATCGTATGTTGACAGACGCAACACCATACTCCAAGCAAAAAGCCGGATTGATGGATCCACTTCTCGGTGCAGAGCAACAAAAACTGAGTTCATGAAGTGTGGTGGTAGGACTAGATGTTTGGCGCTACGCAATCGCCTCTCCAAAAGTGCCTTTGCAATCATTAGCAATGTCAAGCGATGACCCCGAGATGGGAGTAACTGCATGTCCAAATGGGTCGTCATGTAACGCTTCCGGCTGGATCTAGAATCGTTGCTCGTTTCAATGGGGGCAGCAGCCGGGGGAACCACGGTACGTCCCAAGCGGGGTGCGTACTTCAAATATCCCGTACAGTACACTGCAAACAGGATGCGTTCAACAAAGAACAAAACGTCGTCTGTGTTCTTCAAGGACTCTCCGATCGCTTGCAGCGTGAGCACAAGCGCCAGTGGATAGGAAAACAGTTTGAAGTCCGCTTTAGTGCTCAGTTGCTGGTGGGACGTAGCGGAGTCAGTTGCATGCCGAACATCATACATGCGAATTGTCTCAGTTAGAACATCAATGGGCGAATACAGTAGAAGAAGAATGAGTTGATCAACAATGACTTGCCATGCATTAAGGCTTTGATTCATGTTGGTATGGATTACTTTGCCCAACGTTGAGATGATGCCCTTGATCGACGCAAGCACGTGCTGCTTCTGTTGGAGCGAGTAATGGTTCGTGCCTGCGTAATCAAAGGCGAGGTCAAACGCAGGGATCACTTGAGACAAGCTGCGCAACTCGAGCACCGCAATATCCATGCGAGGAGACTGGGTCATGAGCACAGAAAGCAGCTCCGAGAAGATCGAAGCTGTGAACGTGTTCGACTTGGATGAGTACCAGGCGAAACCTGATTTGAGTGACGATAGCGTAACAAGGGGGATCTCGCCAGTACCGGGAGCAGAGAAGAGAATCTTGGTCTGGGCCTGAGATGCTGATCCTTGCTCTTCGTCAGGGGAAGATTTCGAACCGTCGCCATGACGTGCAGCGGATGCGAGATGCTTGGCAATGGGCGTAGCAAGTTCATTGAACTCGCCAAGATCGAGATCAATTGTTCCATCAATCGACTCAATCTTCGATTCATCCCCTTCATCCAGGCGAGCGCCTCGATTTCCTTGAGTTGATTCAAGTTTGCCTTGTGTGTAAATCAGCAGGGCGCCTCTAAAATCGCGAGGTCGCAGGCCTCCTCGGCTAGGACCCTCCACGAGCTCTTCGACTCGCTTACCACAGCATCCTGCACCTCGAATTACCACCGCTACCTCTTTCTCGTCATCCTGGCTCGCCTGGCCACCACCATTGTGGCCATTTTGCGATGCATCTTGGGCCTCAACCCTTCGAATCGTAACCACATCTGTGAGAAGAGGTCGTGAAACGCTTCTCCACAACCGTGACCCACTCCTGGGGGATGGGTTCGACTCGCCCTCATTCTGTGGAAGCGCTAATATACTATTCAGCACTGCATGTGGATATTGCACCGAGTGTAAGTGATACTTACTGAGCAGTGTGGGGTCCGGGTAAGAGATCAGAGTACACGAGAGACCGTCCAGCACCGCCCTCAGGAATGTCGTCACAAAGGTAGGCTGCACCGCTCTCGAGAACTTGTTCAGCGTCTGTCGAGCCAGTACCTGCAGATGGATGTCCTTGGAAGGATCATCAGCTCGAACACAAATGTTATGATTTGCGGGCGCAAGGTAAAGCAGAAGGGTGTTGACGGCCATCGGAATGATGAAGCGGTTGTTGACGGTATTCGGTGCCGCCTCGACCAAACTCGATATTGCCTCAAGCGCAGAGAGGGCAAGAAGGCTACGAACGTTGACAGGAGTAGATAACTTGTCCAATGGCTCCAGTCCTAGCTCTGTGATGAACCCCTTGTACGTGTCGTGATCAGGAATGAAGTCAAAAGTAGTCTTCAATGCAGTCAGACTTGCGTAGGGATATGACGACAGGGTGTCATATGCAGATCTCGGCTTTCGCGCGGATGCCAGCGGGATATGAAGCTGCTGCAAAGTATCGCGTTCAGTGCGCTCCAGCACGTCGTCATTCCAGATCATCGGCGAACACGGCATGGTGGCAACATTCAGTAGCATGTGCATGAGCTGGCCTAGCCTCTCCTCCCTCAGATCCGCGGCTTTCGCATACTTGCGGACAAGCTCGCAGGCAAAGATTCGAACGGTGAGGTCGGGATGCTGCAGTGCATATCCAATAGCTTTCTGGAACAACGTATGCAGCGACTCCGCAAAGTTCGCCAGAGAGGATATCTGGCCGAGCATGATAAGACAGAGAATCACGCAACCAGCGTCGTACACGCCACCATCCGCGGGGTATAGATCGGTGACATGATCTTCAAGCTCATCCCACAGCTTCTGGGTGATTTTTGGTATATGGATTGGCACGAACTTGGCGTATTTCGTGACTTCTTTGATCTTCGAGCCGAGCGTTGAGCTAGTATCGACTTTAACGCAGCATTTCGCCTGACACGTAGTGTCTGTTTGGACAATTTGTTTATACTTTACAAATACATTTTCAATTATTTCACTATATCGGGGTAATGAGGGTACGCAACATGCACCACCCATGGTTTCAACACCCTTTACCAATGTGAATTTGTCCTGTTCCGCGAGGTATATGCGGGCACGGAAAAATTGCATGCAACCATGCCACAGAAGTTAGCACATCCTGTTTGTTTTGGACACATACTGGCTGCTTTATGACTCTCCCGCTGGTTTCCTGGTGACGGAATAGTTGCTATTGCGTGATGGGTGGTCCGCATCGTACAAACCAACTTGGCGCCTGGCTCCAAACTTGCGGCCAGGTGCCAAGGCAAACGGGACCTACGATGCTCTTAAACATTCACCTAGGTGGGCTGTGCAGTCAGGGTACAGCGGCTTGGGACAATTTCTACTTCTTCTACTTCTCGAGCTTCAAGGAGAGTAGGGTTATGCCGTTTCAAACATTTGATCGGACTCAAATGAAAAACAAGATGAATCAAAGAGCAGGACTAAGTAGCATTCATCATACGTCGGTATCATGTCAGCAGTGGGGCTGGGGCCGGGGCCGGGGCCGGGGCCATAAAATGACCATGGAGGCAAGGATAGGATCGCAATGAAACGATGATTAATCTCTATCAATGAATCAAATCAAGGAAATCGAATCGATGTAACAAAGGTTGTAGAAGAAGAATCGACGAAGTGTAGTATGGAAATCAGAGTATTAGGAATCTAGTTAAGGAGGGTTGCGAAATCGTCAGGTAGGAGATAGATAACAGCGTGAAATGCAAGCCCGCAGGATGAGGGAATATGAAAAGAGCACAACATGCCATACCAGATCCTCACAAGCCCACTAGCGATGCAGGCCCGGTATTAGATGTTGGCACTTAGGCATCTCCATCGTCTCCTGAGATTTACTGAGGAGCCTGAGTATCATCAGTCTTGGCCTTGGCAGCAGAAGCGGGAGTAGGACCAGGGGTGAGGAACTTGGGGACCTTACGCTTGCCCTCAGCAAAAGCGCGCTTGGCAGCCTCGTACTCCTGGATGAACTTGCGAGGCTCGTCAATCGAGGGGTAGTGATCGCGGCAGCAAGGCAGGAACCACTTGTTAACAGCATCGCATGGAGCCTCAGCAAGGACAGGGCCAACGCAGGGGTAGATGCAAGCGCAGTGGTAAGGAGTGCAGAAGGTAGCATCCTCGATGTGGTAGACACGGTCGAAGTGACGCACGACGAGCTGATCATCGACGCACATGCCGCAGCACATGTGGTAGGGGTAGTTGAGCTCGATGCGGTTCTCGTAGATAGCCTGGTACGAGCGGGGGTGAATCACGTCATCGAAGTGAGTGTAGTCGCAGATGCACGAGCAAGTACCGCAGCCACGGAAGGAACGGCGGGGCGAGGTGAGCATCCAGAACGGAGCGAAGCAAGGAATGAACTTGAGGAGAGGGTGGAGGCGGGTCTTGTAGACGAGACCAAGCGCCTTGTCGGAGTAGGTCCAGGTGGCACCATCCCAGTTGTTACCACCCTCGAATGACTTGATCGTGAGCTCGCCGGCATCGCTCGAGTCCATCTGGGGCATTGCGGGCACAGCGGTGACGCCTGGGTTGTAAGGAGAGAGAGCAACAGGCGCGGACATTTCGAGTGTTTTCAGTCTATAAGATGGTGATATATGGAAGGAATTCCAAATTAGCCGTGTCACACTGTGCAGATGCGGCCAAACGAGGGATACAGCGAGGGAGAGAGAATCTACTTGTGGTGGGGCGGGGTAATTGTCTCGAAAAGCTCACGTGTACCGGGTGTGCATGAGGATAAAAAGCGGATCAAATGCGATATTACCACGCTGTCCACCGTATTCACGCGCTTGCACCCGCGCCGCACACCGCAAACCCCGCGAAATCCGCTTTTTCCGTCGTCGCAGCGCGCCCGCAGTTTGAGTGGAATTTTCCAACTCTCCACGGTTAAACCACGGTCAAGCAGCAGGGAAACCGAATTCGGACCGGCCCGCGCTGGCTAGCCCGCGCCCGAAGGACTGCACCCACACATCGTTTCAATCAACCTGCGCCGCAGATAAACCACCAGGACCAGGTATATCTTTGAGCAACCCAACTTTGAGGAAAGACTGGAGGAATGAACAGTATACCCCCCCATTTCCACACTCCACACAAGTTACAACGCGCAACGGTTTGACACTGCACAACCTACGCCTGACCTCCCATGCAAGAAACGTGCAGCGGCTCAGCAGATCTTGCAAGCAAACACCCAACTCCGACTCCTCAGTGGGCTCTGACCACGCACACGTACGAAATGCTCCAGATCCTAAGGCCCCTTCGGAGTCGCCTGAATGGCATATCGAGCGGCTTCAAGTGATTCATCAAGGCATGAAGTTCCCGCACAGCGGCAACTCCTTCCTCACCTCCGGACAGCCGAGCTCCAAGCGCACTATTCGAAGACAATGGCTGGCTGTCGCGCAAGTCCCGCGGAATGCTCCTCTCCGGCCCGGTCACGGCTCACTAGTTGTTTTACAAGTGAGGGGTAGTGCTCCAGAGAGTGCGTCACACGGGTGTGTCAGTCCGAGAAATAGACCTGCATTCGCCTCTTGCACAAGTGCAGGTGCGAAATACCACTTATTTTCGAGCATTCACTGTGTAGATCGCGAGTTGACGGAGAACCCCCGCGCTGCTGCAACAGGGGGTGCTGAAATACTGAAAATTCCGTCTTTTGTCAGGCAGTACACAATTGCGTGAATGTTGATATTATGCCGGTGCATTGATATATATAAACGATAATCCGACATAGCCCACTTAGAGTACTCGAAATATGTCTTTATTACCCGGATATATATCCCATAATACTCTAGAATTGATTCATCCTTGCAATGTCAACTGAAACCAAGAAGATCTTTCTCGTTACGGGCGCCAACCGCGGCCTCGGGTATGTGCTGGGCATCACGTGCTGAATATCTCGAAGGATCCTTGTATGCTGCGTCTATTCGGTCGCCTTGCAGCGTGGTCGTGCGCCGCGATGTTGACAATCAAGATGCTTCCAAACTCTTAACTCACCACAACTCCATCCACGCATTACCTGCACACTACTTCACTGCATCTACAGCCAAGCCATTGTCCGCTGGTTGGCCAAGTTCCCCAGCAACCATGTTCTGCTTTGCACTCGTCAGGACAAGGCCCGACTCGCCATCACTATCAGTGGTATGACCGAAGCGCAGCGTGCTGCCCTTCCTGCTGACTACAACGACGAGGCTGCGCCTTCATACAACGCCGGTGAGATCGTCGAGCTCCCTGGTGGCGGCTCCTTTGAGGTTGTCAAAATGGACATTAACAAGTCCGAGGACCTCCAGCGCGTCGCTGCCTACGTCAAGGAGAAGTACGGTGGCCTTGATGGCGTTTGCCACAATGCTGGCATTGCTGTTAACGCAGACCAATTCGAAGTCCTCACCATTGATGAGGACATGGGAACTAACTACTTCGCCACCAAGAACGCTATTAAGGCTTTCTACCCCCTGATGCGTGCCAACGGCCGCATCTGCGTGGTCTCATCACTCTCGGGCAATGAGGCTGTGCTCCAGATGAAGGAGCAGCTTGGCGACGCAGGCAAGGCTCTTTACGACCGCTTTGTTGCCGAGGATATCACTGAGGAGCATATCGATACGCTCGTTGCTGAGTACCGTGCTTGCTGTGTCGCTGGTGATCGCGAGGCACGAGGCTGGCCCGTTTCTCCCTACAGTGTCTCGAAGGCTGCTATCACTGCCTTCGTTCGCTACTGCGCAAAAGAGTACGTGCCAGAGAAGCATGCTGATGTGCAGCCAGGTGTCATCATCAATGCCTGCTGCCCGGGTTACTGTCACACTGCGCTTACTGGTTTCGAGGGTCATCTGACCACCGATCAGGGTGCGGTCATGCCTCTCATGCTGCTCACACTCCCAGAAGGTTCTCCATCGGGCAAGTTCTACACTCAAGGTCAGGTCGCGCCCGTGGATTACTTCAGCATGGAGCAAATTATGCTCCCTGCCGAAGCGCAGCCTCACCTCAAGGATTGGGCCTTTTAACATATCCAACACACGCTTGCAACTCTAAGCAGCCGACGAGACCAGCCAAATGCAGGGATTCCCTCATTCGCGAGTTGGACTGAGCTAGGTTAGGGTGCTTCAAAATGACCACGTCTTGTGTTAGTCCTTACGAATATTGTCACATTAGTTAGTTAGTTAGTTAGTTAGTTAGTTAGTTAGTTAGTTAGTTAGTTAGTTAGTTAGTTAGTTAGTTAGTTAGTTAGTTAGTTAGTTAGTTAGTTAGTTAGTTAGTTAGTTAGTTAGTTA